>BNJT01000470.1_pt1 | contig 287625 bp, 455 predicted proteins | sample 8540491 | NCBI WGS metagenome assembly BNJT01 (sample SAMD00202455, study PRJDB9452) | human saliva metagenome | host: Homo sapiens | reverse complement strand
TCTTTTATGAAGGAAACGCTGGAAGCGGCAAGCGTCTTACAGCCTAAGGCGGAAACGATTATGGCGATTTATGACAATAGCTTTGCCGGAGCAGAAGCCAAAGAAGAATTTTTCTTTACAGAGAAACTTCCCTTCCTATCGTTTTGCGGGGATTAATTTTTTTCTCAGCTAAAAAAAGGAAGAGTTTACAGAGGCTCTACAGGGTATTCAAGAAAAATACTATTTTGCTTTTTCCTGTCCGCATCGAGGGACGAGGACGGAAACATTTATCCTGCCGACCAGATGATAAAAGCTTATTTTATCTACGGTAGATACTCCGATTTATGGCAATGCCATGGTGCAAAATATTTCAGGCTTTCTGGGCGGAAGAGTACAGAACTATAGGCAGATGGCAAAGAACGGAACTCTTTTGATGCTGGACGTTCTTTCTTCCAAAATAAAGACAGAAGAGCAGTTTTATAAAGAGGACTCTCCCGGCAAGCTTGTTATTAATAACAGAGTTCTTTCGGCTTATAAGCTGTCCGAGAGAAATTTACCGAAAGATGCTTATTTAGAGGATGGAATAGAACATTTTTATTTCTAATTATGCAGGGTATTTTATCTTGGCTCTTTTACCTTTTTTTGCTATAGTGCTGTTTGTTTTATATTCCGTACTCAGCCGTATTCACAGCAGAAAGCTGTTTCAAGAGCTCGAAGAGAAAAATGACAATTTGTTGATGGTAAGAGATGAGCTTGAGCACAAGCTTAATTATGACCATTTGACAGAGCTTTTGAACAGGCAGACGGCGCTTTCCGGAATAGACGAGCTCTTAAGCAACGATGATCATTTCACTTGTGTTCTGATGGATATAGACAATCTGAAGGAGCTCAATGAATATAGAGGATATGAGGCAGGAGATCTGTACCTGTCTTCTGTTGCAACGCGTCTTAAAAAGAATGGAAAAAGGCTTATGGAGCTATTGCAGCCCGATATGGAGGAGATGAATTTCTCTTGATTTTTTTCCCGGGAATATTTTACAAGAGAATTCACAGGAGCTGCAGGAACTCTTGTCCATTTTCCAAAGGTCCATTACCGTTGGAGGAGAGACGGTGTATATGAATTCTTCCGGGGGGGTGGCGGTTTCCAATGGAAAAGACAGCCCCAGACAGATTGTTGTTTCTGCCGGAATAGCTATGGAATCTGCAAAGAAAAAGGGGAAGAATCGCCTTGTCTTTTTATACGGATGAACTTCGCCATAAGAAGGAAGCCATTAATCAGATTCTGAAAATGATGGAGACTGCCATTCGTGAAAACGCTTTCTACATGGTTTACCAGGCTCAAGTGGATTGCAAAAGTAGAAAAATTGTGGGCTACGAGTCTTTGATGAGGATTCGAAACAAAGATTGCTGTCCCGACCGTTTTATTCCGGTGGCAGAACAGTATGGATATATTACAAGGCTTGGAAAAATAGCGGTAGAACAGGTTGTACGACAGTTATCCAGGTGGAGAGAAGAGGGGAAAGAGCTGTATCCCATTTCCATTAACTTCAGCAGCTATCAAATCTATGATGATGATTTTGTGGAATTCCTTTCTCTATCAGCTTGAACGCTATGATATTCCACATCAATATGTGGTTTTGGAAATAACGGAGAGTATCATTTTTGAAGAGAGCAGAAGAACAAAGCTGGTATTTAAGAGGCTTGTGGAAGCGGGAATACAGTTACACCTTGATGATTTCGGGACAGGTTATAACAGCCTAAGCTATTTGCCTTATATTCCTTTGAATACAGTGAAAATGGATAAGTCTATTTTGGACAATTTCCTATTAGATAAGGGAGATGTAGTAAAAAAATCTTATCGGTATTATTCATGAGCTCGGAAAAAACGGTGATTGCCGAGGGAGTAGAGGAAGAATGGCAATATAAAAAACTTCTGGAGTACAACTGCGATGTTCTGCAAGGCTATCTCTTTGGCAGTCCTCTACAGGCAACTGAGATTAGCTCTTGAAAAATAGATAATTTGTGCTAGAATAAACAAGCATAAACTGTGCAATTTGTATTAAAATGGAGAAGAAGAGGGAAAAATTTAATCCATGAGTGTTGTCGAACGCATTGCGTACGGCATTTCTTGTGGCGAGGTGCTTTTTGAAATCAAAAAGCAGAAGGAGCAGAAGGATGAAACAGAAAAGAAAGCTACTTGCGATCTTTATGGCAGCTGCAATGGCATGGCAGGGCTTAAGCCTTTCTTATGCCGAGGAAATCGGACCGGCTGCAGCATCGGAAAGCAATGTTACTACGGGAAATACTGCAAATACGACGGAGAGTAGCGGTGTTCCTTCGGAAGAAGATATTCGTGCACAGCAGGCGAAGGATGAAGAAAATAAAGCTCAAGCAGCCACTGCAATTGAGAACACGGCAACGGGAACGCAGGAAGCGGGAAATGCTGAGGCTTCTAAATTAATTGCTGCGAATGTTACGGAGGCATCCTTTCTAAATAAGGACGGGAATCCATATGATGGATCTCCTGTTAGTCAAAAGACGAGTTTGGGAATTAAAATAAGACTTTCGGTGCCTGGAGGACAGAATATAAAGGCGGGAGATAAAAGCCTTATTAAGATAGCGGACTCCTTTAATATTACAGGCTCTGCACCGTTTACCCTTAAAAACGGTGAGGAAGTGTATGCAAGGGGAAGCTATGATATTTCCTCTAACAGTATTACTCTAAGCTATGAGAGCCCTGCAGAAAAAATGGCGGATATCCAGGCGGATTTCAAAGTATCCGTTCAGCTTAATGCAAGTGTAGAGCCGGAAAAGAAGGAAATCAGCGGAAGTCTTACAGTAAACGGCGCAGACAGCTTTTCCTATTTCCGGAAACTTGAATTATATCGGTATAGAGAAGGACAGTGATTTTAAATTTGTAAAAGAAGTAAAGAGGAGTCTTGATGAGACGGTGGATTCTCAGACCGGTAATACGATTAAGTTACTGCGTTATCATGTCCTGATAAATCTAGGAGAAGCCAGAAACAATGTGATACTGAAGGATAGTCTCGGAGAAGGTGCATTTTCCTACTATATTGATGATGCTCATCCGGTAACGATTCGTAGAGGTGTCTGGGAAAGAGGAAGCTTTGCGGGCTCCGCTTGGAAATCCGATCCTATTAACGGAAAGAACTGGGATTTGAGAAATAAAAACGAAGACTGACAGCGCGGAAAGAATTCATGCTTTGGAAAAGGCATTTAAGTCCTCGGCTCCGGGAAAGAAAAGTTTTCAGCTTAAGCTTGGCAATGTTTCTGCTGAGGAAGGTTTAGAGCTGTATTACTATGTAAAGTTTGAAGGAATTCCCAAGGCTAACTTTGCTTATAGAAATAATGTGGAATTAAGCTCAGACGGAGGAAGCACCTTGACGGCAAGCTCCGAGAGATATTTACAAGAATTTGCGGGCTTAGAGGGTGAAGACTACAAGGTAAAGATTAAAACGGTAGATGAAGAAAACCGGCCGCTTTCCCGGCGCGGTATTTGCCGTTGCCAACAGTAGCGGTTTGCAGGTGGCCGTAATCAGCAGTGATACGAACGGAGAAGCCAATCTGGAAGGCCTTCCAAGAGACAATTACACGGTGCAGGAAATGAAAGCACCGGAAGGCTATCTGCGTTCTTCCGATAGGTATAGGATTAATGCGGACCAGTTTGATCTTACTAAGGTTGCTATCTTAAATCTTAGTAATGTCAGAGCAGGACAAAAGCGCAGTATTTCCGTTAATTTGAAGTGGGTGGATGCCGGAAACCAGACTCAGAGCAGACCGGAAAAAGTAACAGTGGAGCTTCTTCAAAACGGACAAGGCACAGGAAAGACGATAGAATTAAGTCAGGCTAATGCATGGAAAGCCGATTTTACGGACCTTCCAAAGTACGATGATAACGGTAAGCTTTATAGCTACAATATTCGGGAACAGGCTATAGAGGGATATAGTCCGGCTATTTCCGGAACTGCAGGTTCCGGCTTTACTTTAACCAATACGATTAACAAGAAAAATCTCCATTCCGGTCACCAAGGTATGGAGTGGAAAGGAGAGCATCCCTCTTCCGTAACGGTTCGCCTTTTGGCCAACGGAAAGCAAATTGCGTCCCAGCAGCTTTCCGCAGCAAACAACTGGCAGTACACTTTTTCCAATTTGGAGAGAAGTAAAAACGGACAGGAAATTCGTTATACTTTAACTGAAGATGCCGTTCCCGGCTTCAGCTCTACTCTTACAGGAGACAGCTCTACCGGATATGTCAATGTATTTACCAATACCAAGCTTTCCAATGATCCGAATAATCCCGGAAATCAAGCTGCGGCGGTAAATGGAGGAAAGGCTTCCGTTCAGACTGACGCACAGAAGGAAAAAAAGAAAAGAAGCCGGTACTTGGTGCTTCCCGTGATGAGAAAACGGATAGTAAGGCTAAAAAAATTCCGTAGTTCTGGGAGAGAGCAGAGAAGCTGAACAAGAAGTGGAAGAGGCGGAGAGGGATACAAAGACGGGAGATCAGAGCAGAAGTCTGCAATACCTTCTTCTTTTCGGAGCTGCAGCCTGCAGCCTCTTTTGCATTCTGCTATCAGGAAAAAGAAGAAAAAGAAATTAGCAAAAAAGCAGTGTATGGTGCTTTTTCCTTTTGATATCTACTAAAGAAATGTGTCGGTATGCATTTTTGAATGTTTCTATTCTTAGCTACTGAATGCCTAAGCAAGAAAGCTTTTACGATAAAAAAAGATGGTGCAGCTATGCATCATCTTTTTTTACTTCATAACAAATATTTGACTTATTGGGAAAAACGAGCTTACAGGAAAGGCGTTGATTGTGAGTGCTTAATATCTTACTATATCGAGCACCATGCAGCGAGGAGCTTACTTGGTATCCGCTTTTCTTTTTTTCTAATTGAAGCCAAAGAAGGAAAGCATAGCCGGAAAGTAAGAAAAGTACGCCCCAAAGACTTAAGAAAGCTCGGTCTAAAGGGTCTGCACAGTCACTCTGGAATGCTGTCTGTTTACCCCCTCTACCTTGGGCACGGGAGAATTTAGGATAGGCACATTAATAGGTGTGAGCTTTGATTCTCCGGCAACAGTCGGTGTCGGCTTGGGATTTGGTTCCGGTGTCGGTTTTGGGATTCGGTTCCGGAACAGGCTTTGGATTGGGGATTTGGTTTCGGATTCGGAGTTGGGAATATCCGAGGGATTTTTGTATTTGTAATGGTAAAGCCTTCCGCAGCTGTTCCGCTTACCGATACACTATAGCCCTCGATAGGCTCTTCCGTAACTGTGTAGAGAATTTCATGTCCATCCGACTCAGCCCATTTGGGGAGATTGGAAAAGCTTGCCTTCCACCCCTCTCTTTCTGAAAGCGTCATTCGATCAACTTCATCGTCATCCGCAAGAAGAATAAGTTCTACTTGTTCGGTGTTTTCTCCAATCCATATTTTTTCTACCGGTATGCTAATGCCGGGGACATTGGTCAGGATAAAACCATCCTCTTGACTACCTCTTATCCGACAGGAATAGCCTTCCGGTATTTTTTTCTTTTTACAGTATATAGGTACGGATCATCATGAACATCATATTTGGGAAGATTCGTAAAACGCAGTTTCCAGTTACCGCTACGGTCTTTGATTTTCTCAGTACCCAGTAAAACAAGATTTTCGGGTGCGGATGCAGTACTTCTGTATAGCTCTATTGTTATGCTTTCAGGCCTATTTTCCGGAGTATCTCCTATCCAAAGCTTCGTTACCTCCAGCTCCAGGGTTTCGTGTTCTCCCATGATAACGGTTCCGTTTGATCCGATTCCGCCTCCATTTATTGTGGAAGTATTTCCGCTTATCTCTACTTCCGCCAGACTTTCTGCAGCTTCATCTTCTTTGATATCTGTATGAAGTAAAAGTACTTCATCCTTATTTCCATTTAAGATTCCGCTTAATTTGTTGAGCGGGACTTCTTCTCGGTATCATCCTTCCAATGATAGGGGCTTCCTCCCGGCATAAAGGGAGAAATAGAATAATGAGGAGATCCGGAATGCGCGATGTTTAAGGAATAACCGGATTCAATAAGTACATCTTGTGCTCTTAGTGAAAAGTTTCCGAAAAATACCGACTCCATTTTTTTACGTTAATTTCCGTAGAGGAAGAAGGGCAGGAGGCATATCCGCCACCTCCTAGACCAGAGCGGTTATTCTTAACCACGGCATTTTTAAGTACAATATACCGTTGTTTCTGTTATTCACAAGGTGGTCTTCGCTGTTGACATAGATTCCGCCTCCACCGAAGAGGGCTTTGTAGATTCCATTTCCGATTACTTTGTTTTTGGTGATTTTACCGGCGGAAATATTGGCAACGGAATAGCCGTTGCCTGTTCCGGCCTGCACATAAATTCCTCCACCGGCAGAACCGGCTTTATTCTCACTGATCGTACCACCGGTCATGTTTAAAAGTACTCCCCTTTACCACATCAATCAGTGTGCCCAGAGAAATTCCACCGCCAAATTCTTCAGAGGAATTATTTGTAATCAGAGCATCTCCGCTTAAGTTTATGACAGCATCACGAAATGCGGCAATTCCTCCACCTGCAGAATCCTTATCTCCGTTATATACTTTTCCGGTAGCCCTGTTACCTTTAATGGTACCGCCGCTCATGTTGAAGGTGGAAGAATCCCAGAGGCAAACACCTCCGCCAATATAGGCACTGTTGTTTTGAATCACTCCTCCGGTCATATTCAGTGTACTTTCCGATTCGTGAAAAGGATCATTAAAGACATTTATCGCTCCACCATAGGCATCCAATTGTTCACCGGGAACAGTAACAAAGTTGTTTTGCAGAACGGTACCGTCTTCAATTGTTAGATTACCATACACACCGATAAGGGATTTTTGAGCCTCTTGCCCGTCCTTCGCTCCGCCGTCTACCGTAATATCATGTAAAACAGCCTCTTTACCTTCTTCTATAAACAAAAGATAGCCTGTGAAAGAAGGGTCACGCTTTAGTATGGCATTTGTTCCATCCAGAGTGATTTCACCGGAGATATCTACGGTACTCAGCACATATATGGTCTTAATGTCTAAGTTATTCGCAGCCAGTTCTTTTGGCTTTGGCAAAGCTCTGAACTGCTGTTGCTTCCGTCTCTCCGTCCCAATCATCATCTCCGTTCTCTTCATCCAAGTAAATACAATTCTCTTCAGCATAAACTTTTTGCAGATCTGATGGCAGAAGACCTGTTAGAAAAATCAAGGCGAGTAGAACTAGTAAGACTGATCCCACACTCCACCGAATCTGCTGTAAAATGAAATGAGCATATTTATTCATAAAAACACCTCCTTACTCCGTTTTCTATTGTTTTGCTCGCCATTTCTTTTACAGGATTCGACTTTTAACTTAATAAGAGTATAGCATATAAAATTATATAATAGTATACATATTCAAAATATATTTTTTTATTTAATAATTATAAACTGTAAAAAGAGAAGATATGAATAAAAGACCGTAGAAGAGTGAGGCTTAAAAAATTATTAGAGCCTGTTTTTCTACGGTCTTTATTCTTAACAAGTGGCACAGATGAAGCCTGAGACATCTTTATACTTTGTGGATTTTTGCTTAAAAACTCATGTTGTAGTCTTCTGTTACATCTAAAAATTGGATAGGAAGGCTTTTGCTTTTTCTGAAATAAAGGCGGCAACTGTACCGATTATTCCGGTGGCTAATGTGAAAAACATAAGTTGAATTAAGTTGGTAGTATAGGCGCTACTAACTTCAGGATCTTGATTTGCTAAAAAATCATTCATAATCTGGAAATACTCGAACACATGGTCAAAACTTCCATAGAAGTAGCCGGATAGGAAAAAGCAAAATCAAGTCGGTTTATCAAATAAACCATAGCCGCCATACAGAGGATGGAAACCGGGATGCCGATGAGGCCGAATTTTCCGGCAAAAAGCTTATATCCCAAAATGGTTGTAAAAGCCATGATTACCCCGCCATAAAGGGATACAAAACCCAAACGAGAGCAAATGAAAACGGCTATTGCACCCACAAAAGCACCTACTAAAGCGCCGAAAAATTCCAAAAAGCACACGGAAAAAACCACGACTTTCATTTTTTTGAGATTTTTTTCTTCTTGCTCCATTCTCTTTTTGATCGAATTCTTCCTTGGTGTAGAAGTGGCTTTTGTCCGTTTAAACAGTATAGAGAAACTCCTTCCATAGAACCGCTCACCTCACTGCAGTTTGTTAAACCATTTGCGGAAAAAAATAGGGATATTAATTGCATCATCGCGTCTAAGATATTCTGCTTGAAGCCTTTTGTGGTAAGGCCTCCCTTAATATTTGCTTTTACAAGGTAGCCGGAAATTTCCATTCCCTGTACGGGCTTTTATTTCCTTTCGAAGGCTCTTAATGAACTGTTTATCAGGATAGTTCCCCATCTGTGACAAGGAAAAACAACATTGATAGATCTGATTAACTAAGCGAACAGAAAGAAAAATAGCCTTCATAAAAACCGGCAGCTTCTCCAATATCCTCGAGATATTTTCAGTCCTAAGCTTTCGGAAAATTTCCATTAGTATTTTGTTTTTTTCATGAGTTCCCCTAAATGATTGATTTAAAAATAAGCATACATAGGCATTTTATACTTTATTTTCATTATTGCAAGAGAAAAAAATACACTTATTTAATAATGTTGAAAATAATTGCAAGAGAAAAAGCAATTAATTTAATAGTATTTAAAGGCTATTATTTTCATTATACGAACAAAATAAGATATAAAAATTAATTTATACATTAAATAGAGGATAAAGATGGGCTTGCTCACTATCTCTTAGAGTATGTGATTCGTTTTAACGGAAAGAAATGGGATAGAAATTTTGACAATGAAGAGTATCCTTTTAGGAGCTGAAAAATCGTCGCTTAGAATTTTTAAGCGACGATTTTTTTATAGAGATAAATAAAATTGTATGAAAAACACGATTTCCTTTTATATAGAATACTTGCAGGGGATAGCTTGTAAGAATGAGTTTTCTTTTATTAAAAATATTAAGAAAGAATAAAATATAAAGAAGAATAAGAAAAGAAAACGAAAGGCTAAGAAGAACAATTCTTTTTGTAGTGGGAAGGATAGAAATGAGACTGGATAAGTATTTGTCGGATATGGGAATTGCAAGCAGATCGGATTTGAAAAAAAGGACATACGAAAGGGGCTAGTGCTTGTAAACGGAGAAGAGATTCGGGATGCCAGCTTTTCAGTTACTGCGGACTGTAGGATTCTATATAAGGAAAAAGAAATAGTATACGAAGAGCTCTCTTACTATATGATGAATAAACCGGTCGGTGTACTATCCTCTACAGAGGATAGGAAGCAAAAAAACGGTACTGGACCTCTTTTCCGAAACGCACAGAAAGGACTTATTTCCTGTGGGAAGATTGGATAAGGACAGTGAGGGGCTTCTTTTACTTATGAATGACGGAAAATTGGCGCATACTTTGCTTTCTCCTAAAAATCATATAGAAAAAAAGTATTATGTGGAGATACCGGCATTTTTACAGGATCAGGACCTTGAGCCTTTACGACATGGAATACAATATGATACGGATTTGACTTCGGAACCGGCAAAGCTCCGTCTCTTAAGTGCTTCCGAGGAAAAAAATCAGCAGTGGAAATTATTATTACGGAAGGAAAGTTTCATCAGATAAAAAAAGATGTTTCTTGCTCTTTCGGAGCGGTATGTAGTAAGTAAGCTGAAGCGCCTTTCCATGGGGAAAATAAGTCTGGACGAGAGCCTTGCACCGGGAGAGTACAGAAAGCTGAGCCGGGAAGAGATTGAAAGACTTAAAAGGTCCTCCTTCCGGAGGAGTCGTGATTAATCCTCCTCCGTGTCCAAAAAGGCGTCTTCTGATGGGGGATCCCGTTCACTTCCAAATTATCGGAAATGGGAAGGAGAAGGTATTCCTTTCCATCGATGATGCGTGTTTCTAAAATGGCGGAAACTTCATTCTTGATTTTTAGTGGACATTATCCGACTTTAGCTCCAAATTGTTATTCACTAAATTTTTCCGTATAAAAAAAGCGGAGTCATTATTTCCCAGACATTCGTCATAAAGTGCAGAAAAAGTTAGCAAGACCTTCTTCCGTTGCACCGGCATTTTCCAAAATCTGCTTCAACTCGGACTTGGAAAGGCTTTGCTCTTTTTCTTCTTCTTTACTCTGTTCTTTTTTTTCTTGTAATTCTTCTTGCAAGACACGGACATTTTCAAAATTACATTCTTCCTTTTTAAAAACCTCTTGAACCAAGGCGGAAAAAATGCCCTTTTGCTCTTTTTCACCATAAGGAAGAGAAATGCCGAAAAAGTTCTTCGGTTAGACTGTCGAGTCCTTCCTCTCTTTTTTTACTGCGGTAAAGCAGAGAGTGAATATCTGCTCCTCTATCGTGAAAGGCGGGATATAGAAAAGAAATTTCGGGCATTTGCACAACGAAATCCTCGGACCGTGCAATAAAGCTTTCTTTTTCCTTGTCAAAACATAGACCTTCTTTTTAAGAGGCTTACAGGGCAGAGCAGGAAAAGAAGAAAAGAATAGACGGAATCGGAAGCATCCTCTAAAACTAAAACCGTCAGAAGTTTTTCGGTACATCATAAACCCCGTGGGCAAGAATCAGAAGCTTTTTCCCGGTATAGGATAAGTCTCCACTATTTTGTTAAAGAAATTTTCAGAAAGCGTTTCTTCTTTTTAATGCAGATTCATTTAAGCGATATAGACTTTCTTGCTTTCCTCCTAGCTCTTCCTCAGCAAGAGGAAATTCCAGTGTATAGAGCTCCCTTCCGAATTTTCCGGATAGAGAACGCTTGAACAGCTCACAATACTTAAAAAGCTTCACTGTCCTCTAAAAGCAAAAAAATGAGTCGCTAAAGCAGAGAGGACTTCCTCCTCGCTGATAAACAGAGTTCTGATTCGGTCAATTCGACAGTCCTCTTTTTGAAGCATTTTTATCTCGTTAATTCCCTTCTTATTCATAACAAAACCTTTCTTTATGTAAAAATGTTTTTTTATTTAAAACATGAAGTTTGAATATTGTTTTCTTTGCTCTTAAAATACATGCTTTTTCCTATTCTTGGGTATTGTAATAAAAAAATTAGAAGAGCTACAAGAAAAATAATTTGCGGATTATAAAGAACTCCACCTGAAATCTTTCGAAAAGTATGGTATAGTATGCAGGATAAATGTACCAAAGATAGAAGGATTTTTACATGGCAGATAAACGGAAGCTTGGAAGCGGCGAGAGAAAAATTTAGAGACAGAAGTCAAAAATAATTTATCGGGTGAGAGAGCTCGTAATCATACAAAGAGAAAAAGAATTCTTACGGATGAAGAAAAAGCGCCTTCTTATGAAGAGAAGAGCGAGACAAAAAGAAAAGAGCGGAGGCGAGAAAAGCAAGAATTATTTTTTTGCCTTTAGTTCTTTTGTTTAGCTTGTTTATGGTATTTCAGGTTTTTTCCATGGCCTTTCGATTTATAGAAAAAGTAGGAAGGCACGACTGGAAGAGCCGGAAAGCATAGTGGAAACAGTCGTGGAAAGCTCTTCTTTGGAAATGACGGAGGAGAGTACGGAAGAGGAAAGTCCTGCTGAGGGAGAAAGCAACTCGGAGGGAATGATATTCTCAGGCGGGAGATATATTGATCCCGCTAAACCGATGGTAGCGCTTACCTACGATGACGGTCCTGATGTACAAGTAGATGCTGTTCTTATGGATGAGCTCGAGAAAGTGAATGGCAGAGCTACCTTCTTTGTGGTAGGACAGAGGGTAGAGAAATATCCGGAAGATATCAAGAATACCGTAGAAAGAGGGCATGAAATCGGAAACCATTCCTATGACCATGACATTCACTTGAGTAAAAAAAGGGTGTGGACTATATCCGAAAATGAATTTGAAAAAGACGGATGCAGCTGTAGAGAAGGCGGCAGGAGTGAAGCCTGCCTCATTCGTCTTCCCGGAGGAAATATCAGTAATGATGTGAAGTCGGTAATCCAAAGGCCTATGATTTTCTGGTCTATTGATACGGAGGACTGGCGCTCAAGAGATGCGGAAAAGACGAAAAATATTATTCTGTCCAATATAAAGGATGGTGACATAGTATTGATGCATGCACTTTACCTTTCTACTGCGGAAGCATGTAAGACGGTTATTCCGGAGCTTCATGCAAGGGGGTATCAGCTGGTAAACTGTTTCGGAACTCATTCAATTTAGAGGTTTGGATGCAGGTAAAAAAGAACGGAGCATCAGTATACCTATTTTTCCCCGACTGTTTCTGCGAGTACGACAGCAACGCTTACCTCTTCGAGTGAGGGGGAAACACAGGGGAGCATAACGGCAACACAGAAAAGCAGCGAAAATACGGGAAAGAAGAGCACGGAGACGAAGGCTACAGATTCCGGCACAACTTCAAAAGGTACAAAAGAAACGAAGTCAAGTACGAAACAATCAACTGAAGCTAATACAAAAAAGACAAATTCGAAAAGCACAAAGGAAAGCGGGAATATTGTGGATAGTCCCGTGCAACTGTAGAGGGCAGAAATACGGATACAAAGGACAGTGCTGCGCAAGGTAATAACAATATTGCCGGTGCGATTGATGCGGATGATCCTCAGTAGCATAGAGTGTGACAGTCGGCCTATTATGGTTTCGAAGGTTTTCCCTGAAGATAGGGGAAAAATATTAACTGCGGGAAGAGATTGCGATGGACTTTAGCGGATATGACAAAAAAATACGAGAGCTTGTAAACCTGGTGGAGGAACAGTATACCCTTTTTGACGAGGAAATCTTCCATAACTTAGGGCTTGCTCCTTGGGATGGCGGAGTCAATTGAGGACGAAGCCCTTGAGGGGTATGTTTGTTATCAGCTTGCGGATGCCTACTATAGCTTTCATTTTGATGTAGATAGGATGCAGAAATACCTTTCCTTGGGGATTAAAGTGCAGCAGGAATCACAGGACTTTAGTCTTTTGGCGCGTTCTCATAATCTTCTGGGAATTACGGAGTTTTTACGAGGGAACTTTGCTCTTTCTTTGGACTATTATATGTCTGCACTTGACTATTGTCGTAAAATGGAAAGTCCGAATATGGGGCTTAGGGGAATTGTCAATTCCAATATTGCCAGGCTGTACTTTGCTTTAAATGACTATGATCATGGTCGTTATTACGCGGAAGAAGCTCTTTATGATATTAGCGGAAGTTCCGTAGATAATGCATACCTTTCCAACTTGATTAATATTTACACTTTTTTGGGGAATATATATCTTAGCAGAAGTCGTGATGTTGCCGCAGCAAGAGCTTGTATGCAATCCATTGAACAGCTTGTGAAGGAAACACCTTTTGAAAAAAAGAGCTTTTAGGCGGAATTGATATTCTTACCTTTTTCCATTCGTCTTGCGCATTATGAGGATAAGATTGAGGAAAGAGAGCTTTTTAATTCGACGCTTTGCAGACAGTGCAGTACTTTCTGCCATTCGTACCAATATGATAGAGGATGTCTGCGACTTAGCGGACTTCTTTATGGAAATAGGAAAAACGGAAGAGTGTCGCCATGTTCTGCATCTTTTGGAAGCCAAGCTTTCCGAGATTGGCTTTGTGGAAATACAGAAGCGCTTTGTGGAGTCGAAAATCCGTTTTTATACGGGAATAGGAGATATGGCAGAGCGGAATGCTGTCTGCTTCAGCTTCTATGAGTTGATGAAACAGCAGGAGAAGGAGAAGGTATCCGCCTTTCTTTTTGCTCTTGGAATTCGAAGGGATTTAGAGGACTTAAGGCAGCAGAATGCTTTTATGGAAGAGGAAAATGTTCGGCTTACGAAAAAGGCGGAATACGACGAGCTAACAGGACTTCCCAATCGCTATCATCTAAGTGACTATTCAGATGCTGCATTTGAAAGAGCTTACAATGCCAGAACACCTATCGCTTTTGAAATGGTGGATTTGGATTTTTTCAAGCAATATAACGATCGGTTCGGACACCAAAGGGGTGATGAGTGCTTAAAGCTGGTAGCGGAGGAAATAAAAAAGCTGTGCCAGAGGCATCCGGGAATTTATGCAGCCCTGCTACGGCGGAGATGAATTTGTCTTGATTTATGAAAAATATGAGTGATGAGGAAATTCTCGGCTATGCAAGAGAGCTGGCAGACAATGTGCTGGCTTTAAATCTGAAGCATTCAGAAGAAGAGGGCGGTATTATTACGATTTCTCAAGGAATACGAAATTCCGTGCCTCTAAAGAAAAAAACAGGGTTTGGGATTATACCTTTGCGGCGGATACGGCATTATATAAGGTGAAAGGAAGAGAAAGAGGCGGAATCCTCTTGATTCATAAGGCTAAATTAGAAGGAGAGTCGATGTATGTTTAGTACATCTACTCTCCTAAGTTTTTGATTGATTTTTTTATGGTTCCTCCACCGACTACGATGTCTCCGTCGTAGAGCACCACAGCCTGCCCTGCGGCTACAGCGCGTTCCGGCTCTACGAAACGAACAAGAACGCTTCCATCCTCTTTTACGGAAACAAAGGCAGGAACCGCTTTGGCGTTGTATCTGGTTTTTTTGCAGTAACGGGATATTCTTCTTTTGGAGCATCCATACTAATCCAATTAAAGTCATCTGCTATTAGGGCCTCGGAATAGAGAGCTTCCCCGGTAGTGAGGATGACTTGATTTTTTTCCAGATCCTTTCCGGCAACATACATGGGCTTTTTCAAGGCGAGTCCAAGTCCCTTTCTTTGCCCTATGGTATAGCGAACAATACCACGGTGTTTTCCCAGCTTATTTCCTTCTTCGTCTACAAAATGCCCTTTCGGATAAGGCTTTTCCGCGAAATTCCTCGAGGAAATCTCCATAATCTCCGTTTGTCACGAAACAAATATCCTGAGAATCCGGTTTATCGGCATTATAGAATCCGTTTTTTTCCGCGATAGCGCGAATTTCTTCTTTTGTCTCAAATTCTCCAAGGGGAAAACATACTGTGCTTTAACTGTTCCTGGTTTAGAAAGTAAAGTACATAGCTTTGATCTTTTTTTTCGTCCTTTGCTTTTAAAAGAAGATATCTTTTCTTTTCTTCATCATAGCGAATTCTGGCATAATGCCCGGTGACGATATATTCACAGCCTAAGTCTTCCGCCTTTTTATAGAGCTTTTCATGCTTCATAAAACGGTTGCAGCGAATGCAGGGGTTAGGCGTTCCTCCATTTTCATAGGTCTCCACAAAGGGAAGAATAACTTTCTTTTGAAAATCATCTTTGAAATTCAGGACATAGTAGGGGATGGAAAGGGTAGAGGCAACCTGTCTTGCGTCTTCCACATCCTCTAAGGTACAGCAGGTCTTGCTTCTACAAGCTTGCCCCTGTTTCACTGTCATATAATTTCATGGTTATGCTGATGCAGTCATAGCCCTTTTCCTTCATGAGCAAGGCAGCCACAGAGCTGTCCACGCCGCCACTCATAGCGATTAATGCTTTTTCCATGATTCTATCCTTATTGCTTAGCAAATAATTTATATAGTACATTTTGTAGCAGTATAAAAAGTAAAGTATATTTTTTTGAAAAAAATACAAGAGAAGTGTATCACATAAGCCTGTTCTTGGTAAGATATTGCCGTATTTTCTGTCTGTTTTTAGATTCAAAAAACCCAAAGATGAAAAATTTAAAATAAAGGGAAAAAGAAGTCTTTTGACAGAAAAATCTTTGTATATCCACTCTTCCTATGCTAAAAATCTTAGGAAGTACGCAATAAAATCTCTTAATAAGGGGGAAATGATGAAAGGAATTATTCTTGCCGGAGGTTCGGGAACCAGACTCTATCCTTTAACCAGAGTGACTTCCAAGCAACTTCTACCGATTTATGATAAACCCATGATTTACTATCCGCTTTCCGTGCTGATGGATGCCGGAATTCGGGATGTTTTTGATTATTTCACACCGTGGATACGCCGCGTTTTAAGGAGCTGCTCGAGACGGTTCTTCCCTTTGGCATGGATTTAGAGTACGCTGTACAGGAAAGCCCGGATGGACTGGCACAGGCTTTTATCATCGGAGAACAATTTATCGGAAATGATAAGGTAGCCATGATTTTAGGGGATAATATCTTCTCCGGATACGGCTTTAAGGATATTTTGAAGAAGGCGGTGGCGAAGAAAAGCGGTGCTACAGTTTTCGGTTACTATGTGGATGATCCGGAGCGTTTCGGTATTGTGGAGTTTGATGAGTCGGGTAAGGCAATTTCCATTGAAGAAAAGCCGGAGAAGCCGAAGTCCAATTACTGTGTAACAGGTCTTTATTTCTATGATAATCGTGTGGTGGATTATGCGAAGAACTTAAAGCCCTCGAAGAGAGGAGAGCTGGAAATTACCGACTTAAACCGCATTTATCTGGAAAATGGAGAGCTCGATGTAGCACTTCTCGGTAAAGGCTTCACCTGGTTAGACACCGGCACACAGGAGTCTCTTGTGGATGCGACCAATTTCGTTTACACCGTGGAAAACGCATGAGCACAGAAAGATTGCGTGCCTCGAAGAAATAGCCTATAAGAACGGCTGGATCAGCAGAGAAAAGGTATGGGAAGCGTATGAGCTTTATAAGAAAAATGAGTATGGCAAGTACCTTAAGGATGTTTTGGACGGAAAGTATATAGAATAAAAAATTGATTTACGATAGAACAATAGCGTGAATCTAAGGAGGAAAGATGAAAACAATCGTAACCGGCGGAGCCGGATTTATCGGCGGAAACTTCATGCATTTTGCTGTAAATGCCTATCCGAATGAGGAGTGGATTTGCCTTGATAAGCTGACCTATGCAGGAAATATGGAGACTTTACAGGCTTTTAGAGGGAAAAGAAGAACTATAAGTTTGTAAAGGGCGATATTGCGGATAGAGAGTTTATCTTTGACTTATTTCGTACGGAAAAGCCTGACAGAGTGATTAACTTTGCTGCGGAATCCCATGTGGACCGTTCTCTAAAAGGATCCGGAGCTATTCCTTCGAACCAATGTATTAGGTACTGTTTGCCCCATGGATGCCTGCAGGGAGTTCGGTATCGAGCGTTATCACCAGGTTTCTACGGATGAGGTTTACGGAGATTTACCTCTCGAGAGAACAGACCTTTTCTTTGACGAGGAATATCCTATTAAGACCTCTTCTCCCTATTCTTCTTCCAAGGGAAGTGCGGACCTCTTCGTTTTGGCTTATCACAGAACCTTCGGACTTCCGGTGACTATTTCCCGTTGCTCAAACAACTATGGTCCCTATCATTTCCCGGAGAAGCTGATTCCGCTTGTAATTTCCAGAGCCTTAAACGACGAAAGCATTCCGGTTTACGGTAAGGGAGAAAATGTTCGTGACTGGCTTTATGTGACAGACCATTGTAAGGCGATTGATCTTATCGTGAGAAAGGGTAAGGTCGGCGAAGTTTACAATGTTGGCGGACATAACGAGAGGACGAATCTTGAAGTGGTAAAGACCATTTTAAAGGCACTTAATAAGCCGGAGTCTTTGATAACTTATGTGACGGACAGACCGGGGCACGATATGCGCTACGCAATAGACCCGACGAAGCTTGAGACGGAACTAGGTTGGAAACCGGAGTATACCTTTGACACCGGAATCCCCGTGACCATTGACTGGTACTTAAATAACAAGGACTGGTGGGAGCATATCATTTCCGGAGAGTACCAAGAGTACTATAAGAAGCAGTACGGAGAAGAGGGATAAGATGAAGGTTTTTGTTACCGTGTAAACGGACAGCTCGGACATGATGTCATGAATAGCCTCTATTATGCGGAAATCGATGCCCTTGGCTCGGATATCAAAGAGAGCTATTCCGGAGTGCAGGATGGCAGTCCTGCCTGTACCATGCCTTATATCGGCTTGGACCTAACGGATGAAGAAAAGACTCGGAAACTCATTTCCGAGGAAGGAATCGATGCGATTATTCATTGTGCTGCCTGGACGGCTGTGGATGCAGCGGAGGAGCTTGAAAACTCGGGCTATTGTCGAGAAAATAAACGGAGAAGTTCCGGGAGTACTGGCAAGAATCATGAAAAGAAAGAGATGGAAAGCTGCTTTATCTTTCTACCGATTATGTTTTTTTCCGGAGAGGGAACGGAAGCTTGGTCGCCGGATGAAACAAACTTTGCCCCCATCAATTTCTATGGAAAGACAAAGCTTATGGGGGAGGAAAAGATCCGGGAAGTTTTGGAAAAATACTTTATTGTTCGGATTGCCTGGGTTTTCGGTTTAAACGGAAAGAATTTTATTAAGACGATGCTTTCTGTCGGAAAGAGTCATGAGGAAGTTCGCGTGGTGAACGACCAGATTGGAAACCCGACCTATACTTTAGACTTGGCTGAACTTTTTAGTGGATATGATTTGTTCGGAGAAGTACGGAAACTATCATGCTACGAATGAAGGAGAGTACATTTCTGGTACGATTTTTACAAAGGAAATCTATAAGCAGGCAGGACTTGCCACGAAGGTTCTTCCGGTAAGCACTGAGGAATACGGACTGAGCAAGGCAAAGCGTCCGAAAAACTCTCGTCTTGACAAGACGAAGCTTAAAAGCAGAGGGCTTTACTCCGCTTCCCGATTGGAAGGATGCCCTTTCCCGCTATCTGAAAGCTTTAGAAGAGGAAGAAGGGTGCTAAGTTTAAGGTCTTTCCAACTTGAAGACATAAGAAGTTTATAAAATCTTAAGAGGAGCTGTTTTATAAAGAAATTCGGGAGAAATCCCGATTTTTATGAGAGAAAGAATCTCTGAAAGAAAGACATAAAAAGCGACACAAAAATCGAGTTATAAAAAGAGAAACAGATTTTTCGTTTCAGTTTGGATTGATATAAAAAAATATCGGATAAGATACAGATATAAACGGAATTTCAGCATTCTGCCATTAGGGCGGAAATAGGAGGTAAAGATGGGAAAATATTTCGGTACAGACGGCTATAGAGGGGAAGCGAATGTGGACTTGACGGCAGATGACGCCTTTCGAGTGGGAAAGTTTTTGGCTTACTATTTTTCCGAGGGCGGGAAAAAAAGGAATGTCGTATCGTTATCGGTAAGGATACAAGGCGATCCAGCTATATGTTTGAGTATGCTCTTTCTGCAGGGATCACTGCAGCAGGGGCGGATGCCTATCTTATGCATGTGACAACCACACCTTCCGTGAGTTTTATTGCTCGCGCCGAGGATTTTTCCTGCGGTGTTATGATTTCCGCCTCTCATAATCCCTTCTATGATAACGGCTTAAAGGTTATTAACGGAAACGGTGAAAAGGTTTCCGATGACTTTATTGAAGAAATCGAAGCCTATCTTGACGGTAAGACCGAGGAGATTCCCCTTGCCAAGGGAGAAAAAAATTGGAAGAACCGTAGACTTTTTTTGCCGGAAGAAATCGCTATATCGGTTACTTGATTTCTCTAGCGACACATTCCTTTAAGGGAAGGAAGGTAGCACTTGACTGTGCAAACGGTTCGGCATCTTCTGTTGCAAAGGCCGTTTTTGATGCTTTGGGAGCCGACACGCATGTCTTATCCAATACACCGAACGGTTACAATATCAATGAGAACTGCGGTTCCACCCACATTGAGGTATTACAGGACTATGTAAGAAACAGTGACTGTGAAATCGGTTTTGCCTATGACGGCGATGCGGATCGTTGTCTTGCGGTGGACAGCGAGGGGAATCTGGTAGACGGAGACATGATTCTTTATCTTTGCGGAAAAAATCTAAAGAAAAAGGGACAACTGCAGGGTAATACCATTGTAACTACCGTGATGTCCAACTTCGGCCTTTACAAGATTTTAGAGGCAGAGGGGATTTCCTATGAAAAGACCAAGGTAGGGGACCGATATGTTTATGAAAATATGGCGGAGAATAATTACGACCTCGGAGGGGAGCAGTCCGGTCATATCATTTTTCATGCGACATGCCACAACGGGAGATGGGATTCTTACCAGTATTAAGCTTATGGAAGTACTCCTTGAAGAAAAAGAAGAGCTTGAAGGATTGCCTTTCGGATTATCGAAAGTTCCCCCAGGTCTTGGAAAATGTAAGAGTGACGGATAAGGCTCTTGCAGAGAATAACCCTGCCGTGCAGGGGGCGGTGAAAAAAGTGGAAGAGAAGCTTTTGGGGACAGGCAGAATCCTTCTTCGTGCATCGGGGACGGAACCGCTGATTCGTGTTATGGTGGAAGCGGAAAAGGAAGAGCTTTGCAGAGAGTATGCGGAAGAGGTTATAGCTGTTATGAAAAAAAGAGGGACTGGTACTCTTAAAAAGAGGCTGTACAATGAGAAAAAAATTTAGTTTTATGGATAAAGAGTAGAAAAGAGGGGGAAGCATGGAAAAAGTAAAGCGCTATCGTCAATTTCCTATTTTTCCGTTATCCGGAAAGAACATGGGTGGATAAGGAAATCAAGCAGGCTCCTATTTGGTGTTCCGTGGATCTTCGGGACGGAAACCAAGCCTTGGTAGAGCCGATGCAGATAGAAGAAAAGATAGAGTATTTTGAGCTTCTTTGCCGTCTGGGCTTTAAGGAAATTGAAGTTGGCTTTCCCGCTGCTTCTCAAATAGAGTTTGATTTTTTTAAGAAGACTCATAGAAAAACAATCTGATTCCGGAAGATGTCACGGTTCAGGTACTTGTGCAGTGCCGTGAAGAGCTCCTTGAGAAGACTTTTTCCGCATTAGAGGGGGCAAAGAAGGCTGTTGTACATATTTATAATCCCATCTCTATATTACAGAGAGATGTGGTTTTTAAAAAAACTAAGGACGAAATTAAAGCTATCGCCCTAAATGGTGTAGAAATGGTAAAGCGCCATGAGAAAAATTTCAAAGGAGAGCTTCGGCTCGAGTATTCGCCGGAAAGCTTTACCGGAACGGAAATGGACTATGCATTAGAGGTTTGTAATGCGGTGATTTCCGCATGGGGAACAAAAAAAGGGAGAGAAATCATCATCAATCTTCCGAGTACGGTGGAGATGCACAGCCCGAATGTCTTTTGCGGATCAGATTGAGTTTATGTCCAAGAATCTTTTTGGAAAGAGAAAATGTGCTGCTTTCCATTCATCCGCATAATGACAGAGGAGAAGGCATTGCGGCAGCAGAGCTGGCTCTTCTTGCCGGTGCGGACAGAATCGAAGGGACCCTCTTTGGAAACGGAGAGCGAACAGGAAATGTAGATATCTTAACCCTGGCTTATAATATGTTTTCTCATGGTATCGATCCTATGCTTCATTTGGAAAATATCCGGGAAATCAAGGAAGTTTATGAGCGTTGCACGAAGATGGCGATTCCCGAGAGGCACCCTTATGCGGGAAAATTGGTTTTCACCGCCTTTTTCCGGTTCGCATCAGGATGCAATCAATAAGGGATTGCAAGCGATGAAAGAAAGAAATACGCCAATTTGGGAAGTGCCCTATCTTCCGATTGACCCGGCAGACATCGGTAGAGAATACGAGCCGGTTGTGCGGATTAATTCTCAGTCCGGTAAAGGCGGAGTTGCCTTTGTTCTGGACTTCCTGTATGGCTATAAGCTTCCAAAGGGGATGCAGAGAGAGTTTGCAGACTATATTCAACGCATTTCCGAAAAAGAGGGAGAAGTTAGCCCGGATCGGATTTTAGAGGTCTTTTTAGCGGAGTATGTAGAGGCGAAGGAACCGCTGCTCTTTAAAAATCTTCGCTCCATGGATATGGAAAATGAAAAAGACCGTTATATCAGCTTTGTGCAGTTAAGCTTTGAAAAATAAGGGAATGCTGAAAGAGCTTTCCGCAAGCGGATCCGGACCGATTGAAGCGGTGGCCAATGCTTTACAGAAAGAATTGAAAAAAGACTTTGAGGTTATTGACTATAGCGAGCATGCCTTAAGCTCGGAATCTTCCGCAAAGGCGGTTTCTTATATTCATTTATTGGACAAAGAGTCCGGAAAGAAAACCTACGGTGTGGGTATTTCTTCGAACATTACCCGTTCCTCCGTCCGTGCCCTTTTCAGCGCAATTAACAGACTGTACTATTAAGAGAAATCGTGTTAGATACAGTAAAATATCCGCCTAAGCTTTGTAGAGTATTTATCAAGCCCTACAAAGCTTTTTGTCTTATAGGCTAAAGTTTTAGTTCTCTCCGTCTCTTTCGTTCAGAAAGATATACAAAGCAGTTTTTTTCAGAAGTCTCCATTCCAAAGCGATATAGCGCGTGAAAGGGATAGCTCGGAAAATCTGCTTTTTTTCATGCCTTTTCTCTTTAAGACCGCGCATAATCCCTTTTCTATAGGCTTTGCCGTATCCCTTCTTTTTGGAAGTAGAGGGCCTTAATCAAAAAAACCGAGGAGAAAGGGGAAGAAATTCACGATTTTTAGGAAGAGAGGAAAGTTCTTATATAAGAGGAAGATAGAGTTTCTTGCAGAAAGCTCCACCTTGAAGTCACTGTATTTTCCGCCGCTGGTACCGGAGCCGACATGCTTACAAATGGCACTCGGGCAGTAGTAGACAGTATAGCCGTAAAGCTGCGCGCGAAAGGAGATATCGACATCCTCCAGATAGGGCGAAGTGTTTTTCGTCAAACAGCCCGGTTTTATCCAGTGCCGAGATAGAGTAGAGTGCAGCTCCCGCACAGGCGGAGAAAACTTTTTCCGCCTTGTTCCAGTTTTCCATCCCGGTCTTCCAAGCCCTCTTTGAAAGGGGAAGCCGAGGAGGCAAAGCTCATCACCGGCATCGTCCATGAGCCTCTCGTCATGCATTTTTTTATCATCTTGGAAGAAAGGGCAAAAACCTTCTCTCCCTTAACCTCTTTTTCTGCCATAAAACGGACAAGATTTTCCACGAAACGGGGGTCCACTTCGGTGTCGTTGTTTAAAAGAAGGGCATAGTCCGCTCCATGCTCCTTCGCATATAGGATGCCTTGATTTCACTGCCTTGGCAAAGCCGTAGTTTTCTTTGTTTTCCAAAAGAAAGATTCGCTCAGGCTCCTTCTCAATGTAGTCCTTTATGGCAGGGATGCTTCCATCCGAAGATGCGTTGTCCACAAAAAAACAGAAAAAGTCCTTCGTGCTTTTGTTTGTCCAAAGCCTGCATACACTTTTCCAGAAAAATGTTTTCCGTTGTAGTTCGGGATAATCACTACTGTTTTCATATTTTTAAATACCTCGATAAATTGCTATTTTTATCATAAAATTACTTTTCGTATCATAAAATTGCTATTCGTATCATAAGATTGCAAAAGCGCAGTAAACTTAAAAAAACCTTATCACAAATCGGGGGAAAGTACCAGTCGGCATTTACATTTCTCTACGCTTACTATAAAATTGAACAATCTTTAGGGAACGGAAAGGGGTAGATGCGAGTTCATGGATAAAAAAAGCGAATTTCCTTTATGGAAAAATGATGTACTTTGAATGCGCTTGGGAGCATGATGTATGCTCTTGCTTCCATGATTTTGGCTTTTTTTGTCTTGCGTCTTCTCGGAGAAAGAGAGGGCGGTATCTTTGGATTCGGCTATTCTACCCTGGGACAGCAGTTTTTTTATTCTGGCTTACTTCGGGATTCGTCCCTTTCACATTACGGATATGCGGGGAGAGTTTTCCTTTAGGGAGTATCTGGGATTTCGAAATCTGAGCTCTTCGCTTGCTGTTTTCTTCGCCTCGCTGTTTCTCCTCTATCAATTTTTTTGGTAGGAAACTATAGTGCAGAAAAAGAGCAGTATTCTCTTTTTCCTTTGCCTGTATAAAAATTTTAGATGGCTACATCGATGTCTATGAGTCGGAGCTGCAAAAGAAGAGGAAAGCTGTATAAGACCGGGCAGTCCCTCTTTTTCAGAACTTTTTTTGCCGTAGTTCTTTTGCTTATGACTTTGTTACTCACAAAAAAATCTCTTTCCGGGCGTGGTTCTTATGAATCTTTGTCAACTTTTTTTGTTTTTTTATTTCTTTTGTCTTTCTCCGCTAAAGAAAAAGCTCTGCGATAGGAGAGGAGAGGCCTTTTTAGCATTGTTGCAGGAAAGTGTCTCTTTTTGGAAAGCTTTCTTTCTCTTTCTTTCCGTCTTTTTGGATTTCTATGTTTTTCGTCCTCTAAATATGCGGTAGATGCGGTAATGGGTCTCGGAATCTTCGGGCATTTACAACTTACTCTTTATGCCCAGTAATTTTATTTATCTGCTTGCTAACTTCATTATTCGTCCCGCGCTTCCGGGACTTGCCGCGCTATGGCAGGAAGGAAAGAAAGAAGCTTTCGGAAAGAAGAAGGCAGCCTGATGAAAAAGGTGATGATCCTTTCGATTTTGCTTCTCCTACTGGCGGTTTTTTTCTTTCTCCTCTTGCGCTATGGATTTTAGAAAGACTACTTGGGAAAGCTTTTTACGGGAAAAATGATGGCGGAGCGATTCAGCTTCTGCTTCCTGATATTAGGTGGCTGCTTCTATGCTCTTGCTAATCTGGAGTACTATCTTCTCGTGACTAAGAGAAGACAAAAAGAATCTTTATCGGCTATGCCTTGGGTGCTTTTTTCTCTTCTTAGTGCTGACTATATGGTAAGGCAGGGCGGATTCTTCATGGGGCTCTACAATTCACGGGAATGATGTGCTTCCTTTTCCTTTTCTTCTTTCTTTCGGAAAAAGTGGAAAAAAGAAGAGCTTAGGCTTAGCTGTCTTTACTCGAAAAGGAAAAAGTCCTGTACTCTAAGTGCCGGAACTTCGATTCCTTTTTCATTCTGATGAAGGCATGGTAAAAATGTGCGTAGCGGACAAGAACTTTGTTTCTCTCTGCTTTAAAAATAGTTTTCAATATGCACCGTAGCAGAGTATTAGAAAAATATAGAATTGGAATAATAAATAGACGGATGACAAATGATTTTTGCAGAACAGTCAGGAAGAATCTGTTCGTATAGAAGAAAAAACAAGGAATCAGAAAGTAAAGGAAGAGGGGGATTTTTCGAATAAGGAGAAAATGCTCCCTCCTTTTGATGTCCTGATTCCAACCTATAAGCCGGGAGAGAAGTTCCGCGCCCTGCTTTCGGCCTTGGAAGAGCAAGAGTATCCGCCAAACAAGATTATTATTGTGAATACGGAAGAGCAGTATTTTCCTAAGAAGCTCCTAGAGGGAAGAAAGCTTAAGATAGAACTTCATCATATAAAAAGAGAAGACTTTGACCATGCTTATGCAAGGAACCTTGCGGCTTCCTTTTCTTCTGCGGAATACTTTCTTTCGATGACCGATGATGCTGTGCCGGCGGACAAAAATGCTAACTCAGGGAACTGCTTACCGCCTTTTTCTTGGGACAGTCGTATCGCAGAGGTGTATGCCCGGCAACTTTGTACAAAAAGACAGTTCCTTTGATGAACGGCTTTCCCTGAAGCTTTAATTACGGAGAAGAGGCTCAGATAAAGGGGCTAGAGGATGTAGAAAGACTCGGTATTAAGTGTTTTTGCGTCCAATGTCTGCTGTATGTATAAAAGACAAGTTTTTCAGGAACTGAAGGGATTTTTTTGTCCCCAACCATCTTTAATGAGGATATGATTTTTCGCCGCAAGGGCAGAGAAGGCAGGCTATAAGGTGGCCTACAATCCTCTGGCAAAAGTTTACCACGCTCACCGTTTTACGGCCTTTCAGCAGTTTAGAAGAAATTTTGACCTCGGGGTTTCTCACAGGGATTTTTTTCGGAAATCTTTTCTTTGGTCCCTCCCTGAAAAAGAGGGCATGAAGATGTTTAAACAAAATGCGAGAACGCTTCTTTCCGAGGGAAAGGCCTTCCTTTTTTTCCCCTATTCATGAGAACCGAGCGCGTTTTCTCGGATATAAGGCAGGAAAAGAATTATTCGATATTGCCTCGTGCATTTCGAAATGCTGTTACCTTAAATCCCCAGTATTTTGATAAAAAAAGGCAATAGAATAGCAAAAAATAGGATAAAACAGAGAGCAGTAATGCGGAGAGATTTTTGATCCGCCCGAAAAGAAAGGATAAGCTTTTGATTAGTCTTTTTAAAAAGAAGTAAAAAGAAAGCGGAAGATGATTTTAGATCTTGCGAGGGCTGATTTTAAGAAGCGCTTCGTGGGCTCATACTTTGGCGTGGTGTGGATGTTGATTCAGCCTCTCGTAACTATTGCGATTTATGCGTTTATCTTCGGGCCCTACGGCTTTAAATCCAGTCCGCCGGTACCGAATGTGAGCTATACCCTTTGGTTGATTCCGGGTATTGTTCCTTGGTTTTTTTCTTTTTCCGAAGTCATGAATATGAACACGGGAATCTTGCAGGAGTATCATTATCTGGTAAAAAAAGGTGGTTTTTCCGATAGAGCTTTTTACCCGTGATTAAGCTTTTTAAGCTGTACTCTGGTGCACGGTTTCTTCCTTCTCGTTATGTTTTTTTGTTTTACCTATTTAGCGGGAAAAATGCCGCGACTTAGCTGGCTGCAAGTTTTTATTATTCTTTTGCGGCCGCGATGTTTGGCTTAGGACTCAGTTATTTTCACCTCCGCTATCTCCGTGTTTTTTTAAAGATATGCAGCAGATTGTGGCAATTGTTCTGCAATTTGGTATTTGGATGGTGCCGATTATGTATGATGAGCTCCTGTTTACCAATAAGGCGCCGTGGCTGAAGATTTTCTTTAAAAATCAATCCCTTTTTATTATATTGTGGCAGGCTACAGGGACTCCATGATTACAGGAAATTTCTTCTTTGAAAGACCGGGACTGACTCTTTATTTTTTTGGCTTGTCACACTCTTTCTTTTTACTCGTGGGACTACACTTTTTTTCAGAAAGCTGCGCCCTCACTTTTCCGATGTTTTATAGGAGGAAATCATGATAGCACTTATTCGTGTGGCATTTTTACTGTTTGGATTTTTAGGACTGGGAAGTCTTCGTTTACTTTTTATCCGAAAAAAGGAGAGGACAAGGGAAAGAGATCTGGAGTGCCTTTCTATTGTGAAGGGGAAACTGAAGGCCATATTAAGAATCTGCAAGGTCGATGTACATGCTGAGGGTCTCGAAAATATTCCGAAGGATGAGGCTGTTCTTTTTGTGGGAAACCATCGCTCTGATTTTGATATTGTGGTAGCATACAGCCTTATGGAAAATGTAACCGGTTTTATTTCTAAGGATAATTTGGCAAAGATTCCTACCCTTAAACTTTGGATGGAAGAGCTTCACTGCCTTTTTCTGGATAGGGATAATCTGAAGCAGAATTTAAAGGTGATTATCGAAGCGATTCAGGAAATTAAACGAGGTATTTCTTTTTGGATTTATCCGGAGGGAACTAGGGCCAAGGGGAAAAGTGAAGAAGAACTGCTTCCCTTTAAGGAAGGTTCTTTTAAGCTTGCCGAGAAAACTGGCTGTAAAATCATTCCGGTAGCCATGATTAACACCAGAAAGATTTTTGAGGAGCAATTTCCGTTTATTAAAAGCACAAAAGTTTATGTGCGTTTCGGAGAGCCGATTCTTCTTTCGGAACTTTCTGAAGAGGATAGGAAGCACATTGGAAAATATACGGAAGAGAAAGTTCTTTCCATGATTCGAGAATTAAAAAAGAAAAAGAGCGTAAAGAGCTGGAAGAAAAAGAAATCGTAGGGTAAGAGCGGGAGAAAGAATTTGGAACTTAAAGAGATTCGTGAGGAATTGGACAAGATAGATCGGGATTTACTGCAACTATTTCAGAAGAGAATGGCACTTTTCCGAAGAGGTGGCAAAAGGACAAGCTGAAGACTGGGAAAAGCTATATTTGACGGAAAAAGAGAGGCGGAAAAACTGGATTCTGTAGCGGAGATGCTTACGGACCCGGAACTGAAAGCTCCTGCGCAGGCCATCTTCAGAGGTCTGATGACACTTTCCAGAAGAAAACAACTGGAGTTTTTTTCTTCTCAAAAAAAAGAAGAGGACTTTTTCTTTCGAGAAGAGGAGAATTTATCCCTTTATAGGGAAAAAGGCTGGCCTTCAAGGGGTAAAGGGAGCCTATTCCTACTTAGCAGGAAGACTTTTTTTTGCGGAAGAGAATATGCTTTCCGTAGATCATTTTCAAGATGTTATAGCAGAATTACAATCGGGAAAAGCGGATTACGGTATTCTTCCCATAGATAATTCCACCTACGGCATGGTACAGGATAATTATGATCTTCTGGCAGTTCATGAGGATATTTTCGTGATTAAGGAAATATTCTATCCGGTTTCTCACTGCCTTTGTACAACAGAGGGATATTGCAGGGGGGATATTCTGAAGGTCTATTCCCATCCGCAGGCACTTTCTCAATGCAGAGACTTTTTCCAAAATCATCCTAAGATGGAGACGGTTCCCGACTTAAATACCGCCATAGCGGCAAAGCGAGTTTCGGAAACGAAGGAAAAAAAGGAGCTGCGGTGCTTTGCAGTAAGGAGGCGGCAGAGTACTACAGGTCTTAGGATTTTGGAGGAAGGACTTAGCGCGGAAGCGAATACCACTCGATTTTTTCTTTTGACAAAAGAGAAAATCTTTCCCAAAGATGCTGATAAAGTAAGTATTATTTTGGAAATTCCGGATAAGGTGGGTAGTCTCTATCATGTACTTGAAAACTTTATGTGGAACGACTTATCCCTTAGTATGATACAGAGCAGGCCTTTGGGAGACGGAGCATTTTCTTACCGATTTTTCATTGATATTTTGGGAAGACTTTCGGATTCCGGGATGAAAAACGCCTTGTGTGCTCTGCAAGAAGAGGGAATTTCCTATCGTATTCTTGGAAATTATACTTGCTATAAAGTGAAGAATTCGTGAATTCAGGCGGAAAAAGCTTGCCATACTAGACCGGAATTAGGGTAAACTGAAGCAATATATATAGAAAACAAGACAGACGAGGAGGACTCTTATGCCACAGATTAATATATTGGTTGTTGATGATGAAAAGGAAATTGCGGAGCTTGTGGAGATTTATTTGGTTTCCGACGGATATAAGGTATATAAGGCTTATAACGCGGAGGAGGGCTTAAAAATTCTTTCCGAGGAAGAGATTCATCTTGTCCTTTTGGATGTGATGATGCCCGGTATGAGTGGCCTGGAGATGTGCAGAAAGATTCGAGAAAGCTCGAATATCCCTGTAATCATGCTCTCTGCAAAGTCGGAGGATCTGGACAAGATTGTCGGCCTTACCGGCGGTGCGGATGATTATGTTACTAAACCCTTCAATCCATTGGAACTTACTGCGAGGGTGAAATCTCAGCTTCGCCGTTATACACAGCTCAATCCGAATGCAGGAACAAACTATATTAATAACGAAATTAATATTCGGAATATGCATATCAATAAAGATAACCACAAGGTGATTATTGATGAGGAAGAAATTAAATTAACACCGATTGAGTTTGATATTTTATTCCTTTTGGCTTCCCATCCCGGAAAGGTTTTCTCTACCGATGAAATATTTGAAAAGGTTTGGAATGAGAAGGTATATGAGGCCAACAATACAGTTATGGTACATATCCGTAGACTTCGCGGAAAGATGAAGGAAGATCTTAGAGAGGACAAGATTATCACCACTGTCTGGGGCGTAGGCTATAAGATTGAGAAATAGGAGCGTTTGAGGTGAATCAGGAAAGAACGCCTCACCATTTCGGTAGAGGATATATGATGCAGGTTCTTCTTCATGTGGGAATGTCTGCAGTTTTTGCGGGTGTAGTGGAATGTTTTCTGGTTTTCAACATCAGCTCCTACACGAGCTATCTTTATCAAATGGGGAATGACCATCCCATGGTACAAAGTTTCGCCTTTGCCGGAGTGGTCAGCATTCTGCTCTTTGTACTTTTGGGAATTGTTCTTTTCACTCTCTGCTTTTTGTTTTTGCAAAGAAGAACGGCAAGGGACATAGAAACCTTGGCACAGGCGGTAAAACAGATTTCCGCAGGTGATTTTAACACGGATATTTCTATTTCCGGTGAGGGGGAGATTGCGCATATTGCAGAAAGCATTCGTATGATGGAGGAGGAGCTTTCCCGCCATATTGAGATAGAAAAGAGCAATGAACAGTCTAAAACGGACCTGATTACAAATATAGCTCATGATCTTCGAACGCCTCTTACCTCGATTTTGGGCTATCTTGATTTAATTAAAAATAATCAATCCGTTAATGAGGAAATGAAACTTCATTATCTGGAAATAGTTTACAACAAAGCTCTTCGCTTACAAAAGCTGATCGAAGAGCTTTTTGGCTTTACCAAATTATCCTATGGAAAGATGAATATGAAGCTTATTACCTTGGACCTGGTACAGCTTCTTTCTCAGCTTTTGGAGGAAACTTACCCCAGCTTTGAAAAGAATAATTTGGCCTGTGACTTTAGTTCAAATGTGAAATCCCTTTATATTGACGGAGACGGAGACCTCTTATTTCGCTTGTTTGATAATTTAATCAGTAATGCCATAAAGTATGGGGCTGAGGGTAAGATGATTAAGATTCGACTTAGAAAAAGAGAGATTTTGTCCGTGTAACTGTGTTAAACTTTGGATACATGATCCCTGAGAAGGAGATTCCTTTACTTTTTGATAAATTTTATCGTGTGGAGTCCTCCCGTTCCTTAAGCACGGGTGGAACAGGTCTCGGACTGGCTATTGTTAAAAATATTGCGGAAATGCATCATGGCTATGTGGAAGCGAAGTCGGATCTCTCCGGTACTCGCTTTATCGTGACGCTTCCTCTTAGATATGAGGAGGAAAAGAAAGCCTTTGAAGGAAAAAAGGAGGCGGAAACGGAGGATAATAAGGAAAAGAAGGAAAAGAATAAGTTGTCCGGAGAAAAGAAGCAGAAAGGAAAATTAAAAAAGAATGTCGTGCTAACGCTCTTTCTTTTATTTCTATGCCTCTTTTTCTATTAAAGGCTATAGTGAGAGCCTGAATTTAAGTTTAAATTATGGGAGTGGAAAAATACTGCAAAAATCGGGAAAAAATCTACCTTTACAGATTAGTGTGGAAAATACGGAGGAGCAGACCTTCTCCGGAAGCTTAAATATTATACTTGCGGAGTCCGGAAAACATATTATTCAATATTCTTATCCTTTAGTGGTGGAAGGAAACAGTACAAAAGGAAATCGATAAGAACTTTATGCTCCCCTCAGGTGTGAACCAACTTTTTATTCAGCATAGAGAATTTAAATAAAGAGCAGGTCGCATATCGACGCGTTGGCCTGGATATTTCCGGCTCCGATGCTGAGCTATTGATTGGGGTCTTATCGCAAAAGGGAGAAAATATCGGTTTTTTACAGAATGCCAAGATTAATGATGGTTTGCTAAAGACCAGAGTCTTAAGCTTCACGGAAGAAAACTTTCCCGGAGAAGAAAGTGACTTATATCTCTTAGATCTTTTGATTATTCGGGACTTCGAACTCTTTACTTTGGAAAAACAAGTACGAGACGGATTAAAGCATTATGTTGAGCATGGCGGAGTGCTTTTATTTTCCTTGTCGGAAAATGGTATACAGACAATGTCCGAGGATTTCTCATCCTATCTTTCCTCGGACTTGGATTTCCAAAATCGCAGTATTGATTTGAAGGAGGAAGAGCAGACGGAAGAAGAGCGGAGTGGAGAAGAGAGTGGAGAAATCCTGATGAGCTCCCCCGTTTACTTAAAAGGGGGCAGAGAAGGCGCTTTTTCGAACGGTGTTCCCTTCCTTTCCGTCTCTCCCATGGGGAATGGTCTTTTGGCAGTTTTTGGGATACGATCTTTATCAACTGGAGCGCTATGCAACAGAAGACAGCAGCTATATCGGGCGTCTGTTTTTAGAAATTTATGGGCAAAATCGACTGGATAATCTGTCTATTTCCGCATCGGAAAAAAGCTTGAAGCAGTATTGGGATTTGGAAGAGCTAATGAATCTTTTCGATTTATCTAAGCTTCCTGCAATTCCTCTATATTTTGGAATCTTACTTTTTATACTTGGCTTTGGTCGGCCCGGGCCTTTATTTTTCCCTTAGAGCACAGAATTCGCTTCACGTATACAGACCTACAATTATTTTTATTTTTCTCTTATGACGGCCATACTTGTGTGGGTAATGGGAATCGGAACGCGCTTTTAATGGGAACTTTCTTTCCTATGTTAAGCTGATTCAATTAAATGACAGTAGTGTGGATGAGGAAAAATTATATTAATCTTCGTTCTCCTGCTGCGCGGAACTTTCATTTTGGGAATTAAGGCGGAATATACGGTGAATCCCATATTGAAGGGAGTAGATTATACGGGAGACTTGGGAGAGCTTCGCAAGGAGAAAGGACTGCAGAAAACCTTAGTTGAGCAAGAAAGAGATAAGTCCGTTATTTCCGTACAAAATGGAGAAAGCTTCAGCTCACAGTATTTTCTTTTAAATAAAAAAGTTCCGAACAGTATAGGGAAGCTGGAGGGAACGGTCAAGTATTTTGGAGGGAAGCTGTCCGGAGAGATTAAAAACAATACGGAATATACGCTTTCCGATGCTTTCATATTGCTGTATGGAAGACTGATTAAGCTTGGAAAATTGGAGAAAGGACAGAGTTTGGACCTTTCGCTTCAGGAGAGTATTCCGGTACCGCTGGGAGATTTTGATTATCTCAGCAATCTATTATTCAGCGGAAACAGCAAGAACTTTGTTCGTTATATTTTAGGAGAAGAAATTCATGGATACTTTTCGGATGCACGCTTTTTTGCTATCGCAAGAGAGGACAGTCTTGGCTTTATCGAGGAATTGAATACTTCGGCCAATAAACATCTGGAAAAATACGGTACCAGCATTGTAGCGTCCTCCCTCATCTTGAATAGGACGGAAAGAGGGAATGAGAGAATACAGTGCTCTTTCTCGTGATCCGTTGATTATAGGGGAGAGTATGATAGCAGTACCAATACAATGAATCCGATGATTCCCTGGAGATTCGTTATGACTTGGGCGAGGAAGAGAGTATTTCCTCTATTGCCTTTTGAAAGGATGGAGGTGGAAGGAAATCGGCTTTTTGGTAAATTTCAGGGAAATATGGCGATTTACAACAATCGGACAGGGGGATATGACAGCATAGGCAGAGAAGAAGGTGTTTTAAGCGGAGAGCGTTTAAAAACCTATTTGAATGAAAAAGAATGAGCTGAGGCTCCGTTTTGTTTCCAAGGAATCAACGGCTTCTCCGGAGATTCGACAGCTTCTTCCCATGATTACGGTTACGGCGAAGGAGAAAAAGGGATGATCAGCTTTAGCAATGTAAAAAAGAGCTTTGGCAATTATCTGGTATTGGAGGATTTTTTTCCCTGGAAATACAAAATGGGGAAATTTTTCGGACTATTGGCCTTGCCGGATTCGGGAAAAACCACGGTTTCAAAGCTTGTTATGAGGGCTACTTTCTCCGGATAGCGGAGAAATTCGGATTGATGATATGGTGGCGGGCACCGGGCGTAAGAAGATTAAAAAGACGCTTGGGCTATGTTCCGCAGCTTCTCGGCAGCTATCCGAAAATGCAGGTTTTTGAGTACCTGCAATTTTTTGCTGCATGCTATCATATGGAGGAGTCAAAGATTCGCTCCCGTATTCATCTACTCTTAGAACAGGCGGGAATCAGTGCTTGGTCGAACAGCCCCTATGGAACTTCTACCCAGAGCGGTTCTACAGAAGCTTTCCTTGGTACGGGCTATGCTTCATGAGCCGAAGATTTTGGTTTTAGATGATTCAATGTCCTCTTTGGATGCGCGTACCGTATCGGAAATTAAAAATATGCTTTTGGATTATACGGATGAGGGAAGAAGTATTTTTATGACTGGATCTTCTTTAGATGATTTTTCGGATCTTTGCACACATTTGGCTGTTCTCCATCAGGGGAAGCTGATTCGAAAAGGTACGGTAGCCGGGATATTTCGAGAGCTGAGTGAGCAAAACCCGATAGTGATTCAGTTTGATGGAAAAAGAACGGAACTCATGGGGATTTTAAAGGAAGATTCCAGAGTTAAGTCCATCAGCTTAAAAAGAAAACGAAATTCATATCTATTTTAGAGGGAACAGTTTGAAGAGGCCGAGCTTTTAAAAAAGATCGTGGATGCAGGGAATACAGCTTCACTCTTTTTATAGAGAGGCGGGTAAGATGGAAAATATTCTGGGGAAAAGAGGGAAAGGGAGAAAGGAGTTTGATTTCCTATGAACGATAATCCGATATTGGTTAAGGATACCTTACTATCCAACAGAGGGCTGTTTCTGCCTCTTCTTATTTCTATCACAAACCTTGTTTTATTTATAGTTCTCATCGGGAATCTATACTATATTTCTTTAAATGGAGTACAAACCGGGGAGATTCGTTACTCCGCCTTTTTACAGATTTATTATCTTGTGGGAGCCGGCCTTTTTCTCTTTCTGCTTCTTTTTAGCGCCGGCTATTACCGTGTCCAGCTTGAGCATAGAGGAACAGAATATGCTGGAGCTTCTTCTAGGAACAGACTTGGACAGTAGAAGCATTATTTTTGGGGAAACTTTATGCAGAGCTGAGTACCTTGATTACTCTGCTTTTTCCACGCTTCCGTTTCTTGCAACGGTATATATTTATGGAGGGTTCCGAATCTTTATTTATTTTTTTATATTTTTAGCCTATTTTTTGTCTTGTATCTTCCTTTGCTCCCTGGGAATAGCGTGTAGCGGTATAGCTAAAAATAGTGCATATGCAAGTATCCTTGCCTATGGAATCAGCTTTTTCACCTATGCACTTCTTTTTCTACGGACTGTATTCTCTTAGAGAAAGCAAGTTATTTTTCTATGTGATTGCTTCATTTCTTTTTATTTTGGCATTTTTAAGTTTTGTTTCCCTGTGGATCGGAAGAAAGAGCTTAGAAGCTTATGCAAAACGGAATGTAAACTTTATCTGAAAAGTGCATTCGGTCTTTTTCGAGAGAAAAATTCCTCTATTTGTGGAGAGGGAAAGACGAGAGATGGATTGGAAATCCCTGGTTTACAAGGAAGAAAAAAATTAAGCTATTCTTTTTGAAAAAGTGTTTGAATTTGGGAAGGGGGAGCTATGCAATCTTGTGTGATGATAGGAATTGCCGGAGGTTCGGGATCGGGAAAGTCCACCTTCACGGGAAGAATTAAAGACTGCTTTTAAGGATGAAGTAGCGGTTATTTATCATGATAATTATTATAAGAGTAATGACGGGGTACCCTTTTTCCGTAAGGCAAAAAGGAGAATTATGATCATCCCAGTGCGTTTGAAACGGATCTATTGATTAGACACTTAAAAGCTCTTCGGAGAGGAGAAGAAGTGGAGTCTCCCGTTTATGATTTTTAGCGTTCACAACCGCACGGACAAAAAACAATAAAGGTTGAACCGCGGCAGATTATGCTTGTGGAAGGAATTCTGGTTTTGGAGAATCCGGAGCTTCGTTCACTCTTTGACATTAAGATTTATGTGGAAGCCGATGCCGATGAGCGAATCATTCGAAGAATTATCCGAGATGTGCGAGAAAGGGGAAGACAGGTTGAGGATATTTCAGAACAATATTTAAACACTGTAAAGCCGATGCATTATCTTTATGTAGAGCCAACCAGGGCAATGGCGGATATTGTAATTAATTCGGGAATGAACGATGTTGCCTTTGATTTAGTAAAGACCAAGATAGAATCCCTTTTGAAAAAGGGATAATTAGAGTAAAGGAGAGAAGTATGGAGTATCAATCCACAAGGGGAGGAGAAAGTGGCGTAAGTCCCTCTTTAGCGATAGTAAAGGGCCTTGCAAAAGATGGAGGACTTTTTGTTCCTGATTCCGTTCCTAAGCTTCCTCTGTCCTTAAGGGAGCTTTCGGAGCTGAGCTATCAGGATTTAGCCTGTGAAATCATGAAGCTGTATCTTACGGATTTTACGGAGGAAGAGCTTCGTTTTTGTGTAGACAGCGCTTATGACAAGAAGTTTGACACAGTGGAAATTGCCCCGGTAGTAAAAAAGGGAGCATACTATTATTTAGAGCTTTTTCATGGTAAGACATTGGCTTTTAAAGATATGGCGCTTTCGATTTTGCCCTATCTTATGAAGGTCAGTACCAAGAAAAATAATATAAAAGAAAAGATTGTTATTCTCACGGCAACCTCCGGAGACACGGGGAAAGCGGCCATGGAAGGATTTTGCGGTGTAGAAGGAACGGAAATCATCGTATTCTATCCTGAGGACGGAGTTTCACCCTTCCAGGAGAGGCAGATGAAAACGCAGAAGGGGGAAAATACCCATGTTGCGGCTATATTGGGAAATTTTGATGATGCTCAAAGCGGAGTAAAGCGAATTTTTGCGGATGAAGCCTTTAGAGAGAAGCTTTTGGAAAAGGGCTACCGCCTTTCCTCTGCTAACTCCATTAATATCGGCCGTCTTGTACCGCAGATTGTTTATTATGTTTATGCTTATTGTCAGCTTTTTAAAGAAGGGAGAGCTCTCTTATGGAGAGAAGCTCACCGTCTCCGTGCCGACAGGAAATTTCGGAAACATTCTGGCGGCTTATTTTGCCAAAGAGATGGGACTTCCGCTTGGAACCTTGCTTTGTGCGTCCAATGAGAACAAGGTTTTGACGGATTTCTTCCATACCGGTATTTATGATAAGAACCGTCCTTCCATTTGACGACTTCCCCTTCAATGGATATTCTCATTTCGTCCAACCTGGAGAGACTCTTATATGAAATACATAAGAAGGAAGAGGATATTGAACGCTTTATGACTGATTTAAAGGAGAGGGGAAGATATCAGATTTCTGAAGAAATGCAGAAACTGTTGGGAGAGGATTTCTACAGTGGATCCGGAAAAGACGGAGAGGGAAGTGCTTGTATTTTCCAAACTTTCAAAGAAACGGGCTACATAATGGATCCCCATACTGCGGTAGCAAAGCTTTTGGCGGACCACTATTGCTATAAAAAGGGTAAAAAGGAAAAAATTCTGATTGTTTCCACTGCAAGTCCTTTTAAATTCTCGCAAACCGTTCTTCAGGCACTGAAGGAATATGTTCCTGCAGAGGTCTTTTCCGCAATTCAGGCACTTTCAACTGTTTCCGGTGAAGCTGTTCCGGAGACGGTAAAGGAGGTTATGGAGGGAGATATTCGACATAATACGGTATGCACTGTTTCAGACATGGAAAGAGCCGTTTCACATTTCTTACTTTCCTAAGAAAGAGAATTGTGCTACACTCACGAGAAAGTCGGAGTTTTTTTAAGGAGGAAGCTATGTTAGTTAATGCGAAAGAAATGTTGGATAAGGCACTTGCCGGACACTATGCGGTGCCTCAGTTTAATATCAATAATTTAGAGTGGACCAAGTCCATTTTACTGGCTTGTGAGGAGGTAAAGTCTCCTGTGATTCTCGGTGTTTCCGAGGGTGCAGGAAAGTATATGTGCGGTTTTGAGACAGTTACCGAAATGGTTAAGGCAATGGATAAGAGCCTTGGGATTACCGTTCCTGTAGCATTACACTTAGACCACGGCAGCTATGACGGATGCTACAGCTGTATTAAGGCCGGATTTACTTCCATCATGTTTGACGGATCTCATTTTGCCATTGATGAAAATATTGAGAAGACCAAGGAACTTGTTGCGGCAGCACATAAAGCGGGAATTTCCATTGAAGCGGAAGTCGGCTCCATCGGTGGAGAAGAAGACGGCGTTGTGGGAATGGGCGAGTGTGCAGATCCTCAGGAATGTAAGAAGATTGCGGAATTGGGAGTAGACTTCCTTGCAGCAGGCATCGGCAATATTCACGGAGTTTATCCGGAAAATTGGCAGGGGCTTTCCTTTGAGACTCTGGCTGAGATTAAGAAGGCTGTTGGAGAAAATATGCCCCTTGTTTTTGCATGGCGGTTCCGGAATCCCGGAGGAGCAGATTAAGAAGGCAATTTCCCTCGGTGTAGCCAAAATCAATGTAAATACTGAGTTGCAACTTGTATTTGCAAAGGCAACCAGAGATTATATTGAAGCGGGATTAGACCAAAAAGTCTAAGGGCTTTGATCCGAGAAAACTTTTAAAGCCGGGCGCTGATGCAATTATCGAGGAATGTAAGGCTAAGATTGCTCTTTTCGGTTGTGGCGGAAAGGGCTAATCCATAAAAACGGATAAAATCGGATTTAAAACTTTGATATTTCGTAGTATTGGAAAAATTTCTTTTTCGATACTACGAAATATTCATTTATAACGGGGATTACGCGTAAGATTTACGCTACTCCTTTGTACTGATTTTTTTAAAGATGCTGAAGAGGATGGAGAGGAATGGATAATTTTTCAAAGAATGTTTTTTTCATGACGGGATGATGCGGGAGAGACTTCCGAAAAAAATGTCTATATGAAGTTGAAAAATGCGATTCAAGAAGGAAACTCCCTGAGCCTGGAGCTTGCGGATGCCGTAGCACAGGGGATGAAGGAGTGGGCGATTGAAGAGGGGGCTACACACTATACCCACTGGTTCCAGCCTCTTACAGGCATTACAGCGGAGAAACATGAGGCCTTTCTTAGTCCTGTAGGAGAAGGAAAGGTTATGCTGGAGTTCTCCGGTAAGGAGCTTGTGCGCTCAGAAGCTGATGCCTCATCTTTCCCGTCCGGCGGTCTTCGTAGCCACTTTTGAGGCAGGGGATATACGGTCTGGGATTGTACCAGCCCTGCATTTTTTTAAGAAGAGAAGGCGAGACGGTTACACTTTGCATTCCCACTGCCTTTTTGTTCCTACACCGGAGAAGCGCTTGATAAAAAAACTCCCTTACTTCGTTCCATGGAAGCCATCAATAGGGAAGCCCTTCGTATTTTTGCGACTATTCGGAAATGAAAGAAGCCGTTTTGTTAAGCCGTCAGTTGGAGCGGAGCAGGAGTATTTTCTGATTGACCGGGAAAAATATCTGAAAAGAAAGGATTTAGTTTACACCGGAAGAACTCTTTTTGGGACAATGCCTGCAAAAGGGCAGGAGCTGGATGACCACTACTACGGTATTATTCGAAAGAGAATAGCAGAGTTTATGCGCGACCTCGATGAGGAGCTTTGGAGTCTCGGCGTACCGGTGAAAACGGAGCACAATGAGGTAGCCCCTTCTCAACATGAGCTTGCCGTGGTTTATGAGGAGGCAAATATTTCCCTGGACCATAATCAGTTGGTTATGGAAAGCTTGAAGAAGGTAGCTTCCCGACATGGCTTGGAGTGCCTCCTTCATGAAAAACCGTTTTCGGGTGTGAACGGTTCTGGTAAGCACAATAACTGGTCCCTTACTACGGATGACGGTATAAACCTTATGAATCCGGGAGAAAGTCCCCACGAAAATATACAGTTTCTCTTGGTTCTGGCTTGTGTACTTGCAGCAGTGGATACGCACAGTGAGCTCCTTCGCATGTCTGCGGCCAATGTCGGAAATGACCACAGATTAGGTGCGGATGAGGCACCTCCCGCGATTATTTCCTGCTTTATCGGAAGTCAACTGCAGGGGGTAGTGGAACAACTCATTGGAACGGGCTATGCTACGAAGTCCAATCAAAGGAAGAGTCTGACTATGGGGGTGAGCGCTCTCCCGAATGTCCTTCAGGATGATACGGATAGAAACAGAACTTCTCATTTGCTTTTACAGGAAATAAGTTCGAGTTTCGTATGCTGGGGTCATCCGATTCCATTGCGAGTGCCAACATTATCTTGAATACAATTACTGCGGAACAGTTCCAAAAGGCGGCTGATTTTCTGGAAAAACAAGAGGACTTTCAGCTTGCCGTACATGACTATATCAAGGAACTTCTTACCAAGCATGAGCGAATTATCTTTAATGGAAACGGTTATGCGAAGGAGTGGATAGAAGAGGCGGAAAAGGGAGGGACTTCAAACCTTTCTTCCATGGTACAGGCTATTTCGGCGTTAACGAAGAAGGAGGCAATAGAGCTTTTTTCCAAATTTTCCATTTATACCGAGTCGGAGCTTCTCAGCAGAGAGCTGGTTGAATATGAGCATTACATGAAGGTGATTCACATCGAGGCAAGAGCCATGGTTAATATCAGCGGAAAGCAGATTATTCCTGCGGCAATCCAATATGTGGAGCGAATCGCGTCCACCTTAAAGCTCGTGCGTGAGGTTTCGAAGACCGCTTCGACCTATGCCGAGGAACGCTTACTTCATGAAGCCTCAAGTCTGTTGGAAGAAATTGAGAAGAGAAGAGAGGAGCTTTTGGAGAAGCTCGATAAATGCAGGGAGAATATAACACGGAAAAAGAAAAAGGCCTTTTATGCCTACGAGACAATTGTTCCTGCTATGCAGGCTCTTAGGAAAGCCTTGTGACAGTCTGGAAACGATTATGGATAAGAGCCTCTGGCCATTCCCAAGCTATGGTGACCTTTTATACGAGGTGTCGGAGATTTAGCTGTTGCAAGATAAGCCGCTCTCTAAAAATAAGATTTTTTACTCTAGAGTATCGTTTACAGAATGTGAGATACCTCGATTCATAAAATATAAAAATAGTACAGGAAAAATATTTTCTTTTTCCCTTATTATTGTTCATAAAAATACGATATACTTATTGCGTGAACAAAATAAAAAGAGATAAGAGGAGAAAAATGAATTCCTGTGTTATTTTTATTGCGAAATATTATGGAACATCCGGATTTCAGTCAAAGACAGCTGGCAGAGATAACGGGAATGTCTCTTGGGAAGGTAAATCAATGCCTGAAGGAATGGGAAGAAAAGGACTATTTGGAAAAATCCTTGAATCAAGAGAAAAAGAACATAAGATCACGAAAAAGGAAAGTCTTTTTAGAGGGACACAGAGTGGATGCAGCCCTTGTTTTTGGCAGCAGGCTTTGGCTCCCGTTTTGTTCCCTTTAACCTATGAATGCCCGAAGGGGCTTTTGGAAGTCTTCGGGGAAAAAATGATTGAACGGCAGATTAAGCAGCTCCATGAGGTGGGGATTTATGATATCACGATAGTGGTAGGGTATCTAAAGGAAAAGTTTGATTATTTAATCGATGCCTACGGGGTAAAGCTATTGTATAACCCGGAGTATTCCACAAAAAATACTATAGGGACTCTTTACCATGCAAGAAAAGCCATGGAAGGAAAGAACTTCTATATTCTTTCTTCCGATAACTGGATGCGGGAGAATATGTACCATACTGTAGAGCCCGTTTCCTGGTATGCCGCAAGCTTTATGGAGGGGAGACCAAGGAATGGGTATTAAACTGTACAAAGGATGGACAAATCAAAAGCATAGAGGTAGGAGGAGAAAATGCCTACTGTATGTTCGGTCCGGTATTTTTAAAGAAAGAATTCTTTTCTGCCTTTCTGCCTTATCTGGAGGAATACTATCTAAAGCCCGGAACGGATGACTTTTACTGGGAGGATGTTCTTCGACTTAGCTTAAAGCAATTACCTCCGATTTACCGGAACGAGCAGAAGGAGGGGCAGATTTACGAGTTTGAAAACCTGGAAGAGCTGCGCGCCTTTGATGAAAAAGTATAATGAGAGCTCCGGATCGGAAGCCATGGAGCTGATTTCCTCCGTCTTCCATATTCCGGAGCGGGAAATTGTAAAGCTTCGCTGTCTAAAGTCCGGCATGACCAATAAGTCATTTCTTTTCCGGATTCATAAAGAGAGTGTGAATACAGACTATGCAGGGTCGGACTTCATCTGTCGTATTCCGGGAGTGGGAACCGGAAAGCTGATTAATCGAAAGGAAGAGGAAGAAATATACCGCATTGTAAAGGATTTGCACATTACCGAGGAGCTTCTCTATTTTAATCCGGAAAACGGCTATAAGATTTCTCGATATTATAAAAGAGGCAAGAAATGCGGATTTTTCAAAAGCAGGAAGAGAGAAGAGAATGCATGAAGCTCTTATTAAAACTGCATGAGGGAAAGAAAGAAGTGGGGCATTCTTTTTCTTTGCGGGAAAGGCTTCGCTACTATGAGGATATTTGTCTGGAGGGAGGAGGCGAAATTCCTTATCAGGACTACGAAAAAATAAAGGTCTATAGAGAAAAAATGCTTGGTTTTACGGAAGAATCCAATCCTCCATCCTGTCTATGCCATATTGATGCAGTGAAAGATAACTTCATTTTCACTAAAGAAGGTGTGAAAATGATTGACTGGGAATATGCAGGGATGGCGGATCCCTTACTGGATATTGCGATGGGAGCGATTTATTCCTATATGGACTTTGAAGAGGCCAAGGCTCTACTCGAGGACTATTTCTTTGCAATAAAAGAAGAAAAAGTGGAGAATCCCTTGATTTTATGCGGTAGAGATAAGGAGGATTTGGAAAAACTTTTAATTGCTTACATGGGGCTTTCCGGTCTTCTTTGGAGCTTGTGGTGTGCTTATAAGATGCGTAAGGGACAGGAATTCGGAGAATACAGTCTGAAGATGCTCCGTTATTTTAAAGATGCAAAAAAGATCTTAGACTTATAAAATATGAAAAAAACATATATTGGTATAAATATTAATAATAATTTCTATATATTATTTTGCTTTTCAAAATGGCTAAAATGCATTAAACTATACTTATCAAAAAAATATTAAAATTTAAGGAGGAAAATCATGGCAAAGACAATTTTAGTAGGAGTTAATCATGCGGGAACAGCCTGTGCCAATACTATTTTATCTTATCCCAATCAGGAGCTGACTATTTATGATCAGAATAACAATATTTCTTTTTGGGCTGTGGAATGGCGCTTTGGATTGGTGAGCAGATTCATTCCGGGGGATGGCCTATTCTATGCAAAAGCCTGAGAATTTCTTAAATAAGGGTGCGAAGGTAAATATGGAATCTAAGGTTCTTTCCGTTGACTACGAGAAGAAAACCGTAAAGGTAGAATTAAAGGACGGATCTGTAATTGAGGACCATTATGATAATCTTGTTTTTGCCACAGGTTCTATTCCAAACAGAATTCCGGTAAAGGGCTTTGACTTAGAGAATGTTCAGATGGTTAAGCTTTATCAGAATGCCGTGGAAGTAATTGAAAAATTGAAAGATAAGACTGAGTTCAAGAAGGTTTGTGTTCTTGGCGGAGGCTATATCGGAGTAGAGCTTGCTGAAGCTTTCCAGCGCCTTGGACTGGAGGTAACCCTTATTGATATGGTAGATCATATTCTTCCGGGCTATTTTGATACAGCTTTTTCGGATGAGCTGAAGGACAGAATGGTAGAGCATGGCATTAAGCTGGCTTTAGGAGAGAAAGTAGAAGAGTTCCTGGGAGAAGGAAAAGTATCTGGTGTTAAGACCGATAAGGGAGTCTATGATGCGGATATGGTTATTTGTGCAGTTGGCTTTAAACCCAATGCAAGCCTTGGGGCAGATCACTTAAAGCTTTATCAGAACGGGGCTTATCTCGTAAATAAGAAGCAGCAGACCAGCGATCCTTCCGTTTATGCTATCGGTGACTGTGCCACTCTTTTTGATAATGCAAGAGGCAGAGAAAACTATATTGCTTTAGCCACCAACGCAGTGCGTTCCGGTGTTGTGGCAGGACATAATATATGTGGAACTCCGGTAGAGAGCTTGGGTGTACAGGGCTCCAGCGCTCTGGGGATCTATGGCTATAAGCTGGCTTGTACCGGACTTTCCGTAGCTGCTGCGGAAAGAGAAGGTATGGATGTAGGCTACGAGGATTTCGAGGACACCCAATTCCCTGCTTTTATGGAAGTGGAGAATCCGAAAGTGAAGATTCGTATTGTCTACAAAAAGGATGACAAGAAGATTGTTGGCTGTCAGCTTGGATCCAGCTATGATGCAACGGCGATTATTCATTTCTTCTCCTTGGCTATCCAGAAGGGCCTAACTATGGCAGAGCTTCCCTTAGTGGATCTCTTCTTCATGCCTCACTTTAATCAGCCATATAACTATGTGACGAGTGCAGGACTTCAGTGGTTGAATAAGGAGCTGGGATTAAAGTAAATAAGCTTGGATGCATTTTGTGATTTATCTTACCTGCCTTTTATTCAGCTTAAAAAGATAAAAAATTCTTATAATTGTTAAGGAAAAGTAAGAGCTTAGTATAGAAATTGGAAAGCAAGCTATGCTATAGTTTAGAAAAGACGAAAATGGGCAGTTTTCTAAGGAAAAGAGAGCTGCCTTTTTCATAGCCTATATAGAATCCGCTTAAAAGGGAGGAAGAATATGAAATTGGGAAAGAAATTAGGCCTGAAAGCTTTGGCTTTGGGACTTTGTGTCGCCAGCCTTTCGATGACGGCTTTAGCTGCAGGTTGGGGACAGGAAAAAGGAAAGTATTATTTTGTTGATCCGAAGAATAATGAAAAGGTGAGTGGCAAGTGGATTCACACTTCCTCAGGCTACTATTATATCGGTGCAGATACCTATATGGTGACAGGCTGGAAGAAAAATCAATAATTCTTGGCATTATTTTCGTCCTTCGGGACTCATGGCAACCGGCTGGAGAGAAATTGATAAGCAGTGGTACTACCTAAAGTCTGACGGAACAATGCAAACCGGTTGGTTAAAGCTTCAAAAGGACGGAAAGGATGTTTGGTACTACCTAAAGGCTTCCGGAGCTATGGCTACCGGCTGGAGAAAGATTTCCGACAAATGGTATTACTTTAACCCGGAAGACGGTTCTCTGGTTATGCAGAAATGGTTAAAGATTTCCGATAAATGGTATTATTTCGGTGCTGACGGCGTAATGCAGAGCGGATGGCTGAACTTGAACGGAGTTTACTATTACCTTTCCGCAGCGAATGGAAATATGGAAACCGGCTGGAAGACAGATGCAGACGGAAACAAGTACTATATGGATCCGTCCGGCGGAAAGATGTCTACAGGCTGGAAGCAGATTGAGAATATTTGGTATTATTTTACTGCAAACGGCAAGATGGTAAGAGGATGGTTAAAGGAAAAGAACCATTATTACTATTTGGAAGACGGTAAGATGCTTGTCAATACCACCATTACTTTAGACGGTAGAAGCTTCAGCTTTAACGAGTATGGCGTGTGCACATCGGATACACAGAATCTGAGCTTTACAGAAGCAAATGCACAGAATGTACAGCCCGGTAATAATAGTAACAATACTAATACGCAGGGACCCGGAGCAGCAGGCCCCGGAGCGGCAGGACCCGGAGCAGCCCTTCCCGGAACAACAGTAAACCCGAATGGAGATACTCCTTCTTCCAATGACGGACCAAGTAGTCAGGGACCGTCCGGAAGCAGCGGTTCTACAGGCTCCACTACCATTCAAGAGGGAAGTACAAACGGACCAAGATAAAGCTTTTTGAATTAGAGAACTGTTTTTGTCTAGTGAAGAAGTTTAAAAGAATATCGATCCCCGGAGTAGTCGGTTCATTGCCCGCACGGGGGTCGATTTTTTATGCATATCCTTGTTTTTTGAAGGGGAAACGGTTCATTAGACTGTTTTAAATCACTAACGCTCTATCTTTCTTTATGGTATACTTTTTTTCTGCTTATAGAATGAAGTGACAGAGGAGAGAATCTCGCAAATGCGAAGGAGGCCATATGCTTGATGATTATTTAGAGGCGAAAAAAACTTGGAGACAGGGCATATAGAAATGCTCTGCTTTTTCGTCAGTCTCCGTATTTGGCAGCCTTGGATGATTTCTTGAAAAAAACGAAGACATTCAAGGGAAAAATCGTCTGGGAATCTTGGAAATTCCTGTGAAAGACATCGTGGGAACGAAGACTAAAGCGAGACAGCAGTCCTTTGCTAAAAAACTTTATGCCTATTCTCGGAGCCAATACGGAGTTTGCAAGTAAGTGGAGTTCTCTCTATGACTCCGTGCAGGAGGAGGGGGTAAGAGAGCCTATTTTGGTATATGAATACATGTTTAATTTTTTTATGTGCAGGAGGGAATAAGCGAGTTTCCGTGAGCCGTTTTAATGGCGCAGTTTCCATACCTGCTACAGTTATTCGTATTTTGCCGAAACGAACGGAAGAGAGGGAGAATAAGCTTTATTATGAATTTGTGGAATTTTTATAAATGTACAGGACTCTACAGTATTCGTTTCTCTGAACCGGGCAGCTATGAGCGATTTTCTCAATTCTTGGGAATGAAGAGCGGTGAAATCTGGCCAGCAGAGCTTTGTGCAGATATTCGAGCCGCTTATTCCCGTTTTTCCGAGCTATATTTCACGATGGGAGGGAAGAAGCTTGGCAATACGGGAGGAGATGCCTTTTTACTTATCTTACCTTTTTACGGTTTGGACTCCATTTTGAATAATTCTACGGAGGAGATTAAGGAAAAGCTGGAAAAAGTTATGGAATGAGTATAAAAAGTCGGCAGGGCGAGGTGGTTTTTGGTCCAGAATCCGGAGGAAATGAAAAAGCCCGGAGGATTTTTTTCGACTTCTTTTTCGGGAGGAGCCTTTATACAGATAAATCTGTTTTGAAAATTGCCTTTTTATATGAGAGGACGATTGAAAAATTCTACCTGGGCTTATTCTCATGAGCTGGGAAGAAATTATATTCAGGAAAAAAATTCCATAATCGTGTTGAGACTCGCTGCTGGCAAAATTGCAGTTCGGAAGAAAAAAACTTCAGGAAGGAATTAAGGAAGCGGTTCTTTGGGGGGCCAAGGTGATTTTCACTACGGCTCCGTTTATGGCACAGGAAAGTGTAAAGGCGGCATTGGAATACCCCGAGCTTCATATTCTGAATTGTTCGGTAAATACCTCCTATAATTCCATTCGTACCTATTATGGAAGAATGTATGAGGCAAAATTTTAATGGGTGCCCTTGCCGCGTCCATTACCGACGGAAACAATTTAGGATATGTGGAACAGTTTCCCTTGTATGGTACTGTCTCCAATATCAATGCTTTTGCTATTGGGGCCCAATTTATTAATCCTTGGGCAAAGATTCATTTATCTTGGAACGGTCTTATCAATGCGAATTGGAAAGAAGAGTTCCGAAGAAAAGAAATCCACACTATTTCCGGTCCTGAATTTTTCAAAGCCCTTCGAGCATTCCAGAGTTTGGTCTTTATATCGGCAGTAATGGAGAAGTTGGCTTCAATGTTGCGGCAGCAGTATATAACTGGGGGAAATATTATGAAATGATTATCCACTCCGTTTTAGAAGGAAACTACGATACAAGCAGCCTTGCAAAAAAACGCATAGTGCCTTAAATTATTATTATGGATTAAAGGAAGGGGTAATCGATGTCATTCTTTTCCGGAAATCTAAGCTATTCTTCCAAGAAGCTCATGTCTATTTTGAAGAAGGAAATCGAGGAAAGGTAGACTTTTTCCCTTTTCCGGAGAAATCCACAGTCAGATGGAGAAAAATCCAAGGAGAAGGAGCGGAAAGCCTTGGCATGGAAGATATTGTGGATATGCGTTGGTTAAATGATAATGTGATAGGAGAAATTCCTCCTTTGGAAGCATTTACGAAGGAGGCTCAGGAGACGATTCTTTCGGGAGGCTTCTTGCTATGAAAATACTTTGTATAGCCGATGAAGAAAAACAAGGGCCTTTGGGACCATTTTTCAAAAAAGAAAAAGCTGGAAGGGGTAGACCTCATTCTTTCTGCAGGGACTTAAGTCCGGATTATCTACAGTTTTTGGTTACCATGGGAAGAGCACCGCTTCTTTATGTTCACGGTAATCATGATGAGTCCTATAAATTTAATCCCTCCTCTGGGCTGTGAGTGTGTCGAGGATAAGATTTATGATTATAAAGGCTTAAGAATTCTTGGTCTTGGAGGAGCTCCCTGGTATAAGCCGGGAAATTTTATGTATTCAGAAGAGGATATGAGGAAAAGAATACAGCGGTTAAAAAAGCATATTCTTTTGAAAAATGGATTTGATATTCTCCTTACTCATGCACCGGTGCGAGGCTATGGAGATATGGATGATCCTCCTCATCGCGGCTTTCAAGCCTTTGAGGAGCTTCTAAACAGATATAAACCCAAGTATATGATTCACGGTCATGTTCATGCCAACTATGGAAATGTCTTTAAGAGAGAGCTTATTCACAGTTCAGGGACCAAGATAGTAAATGCCTACGATAAAATGATTTTGGATATCGGGACGAAAGAATATCCTGAAGAGGGAAAGACCGGTTCTTTTCTTTACGACTTATATAAAGCAGGTTACAAACAAGAAAAGGGCGGAATTAACTTTTATGATTACAAATGATTGGGTAGAAAAAATTCAGGAGAATATAAAAAAACCCTATTATAAAAAAATTATATGAGACCGTTCTGCAGGAATACCGGACAAAAAGAAATTTTTTTCCGGCAAGTCAGGATATTTTTCAAGGCCTATGATCTTTGTCCTTATCATAAGCTCAAGGTGGTTATTTTTAGGGCAGGACCCTTATCACAATACAGGGGCAGGCACAGGGACTCAGTTTTTCTGTAAAAAAAGGAATGGCCTTACCTCCTTCTTTACAGAATATTTTTTTAAAGAGTTAAGTGATGACTTGGCTTGCCCTATTCCGCGAAATGGAGATTTAAGCCCTTGGGCGGAACAAGGAGTATTGCTTTTAAATACGGTCTTGACTGTTCGCGCACATCAGGCATTTTCTCATAGAGGAATAGGTTGGGAGGAGTTTACTGATGCGACGATAGAGGCGATAGAGGAGAAGGAGGAGCCTGTAGTATATATTTTATGGGGAAGTCCTGCTCAAAGTAAAGAGAAAAATGATTCGGCAGAAGAAGAGATTGATTTTGACCGCACCGCACCCCAGCCCTTTAAGTGCTTATCGCGGTTTTTTCGGCTCTCGGCCTTTTTCAAAGTGTAATGCCTATTTGGAAAAAGAAGGGCTCTCTCCAATAGATTGGAGACTTACGGATTGAGTTTTTTTATCGATGGAATCAAACCGGCGTGAAGCGGATTTTGCTGCGCCATTATGAAAGAATAAAGGAGTAAAAATGAATATTGTTGAATTTTTTTAAAAGCTTATTGTGTTTGCTCTTGTAGAAGGCTTCACGGAGTGGCTTCGATTTCTTCCACAGGGCATTTGATTTTATTACATAATATTATTCCTTTGCAGGGAAGCCGGGAATTTTTTTCCACCTTTGAGGTTGTGATTCAGCTTGGCGCGGTAATGGCGGTAGTGAAGGAGTTTGCTGTTCGAATCTGGCCACTTGGAAAAAAGAAAAAAAGGGAGGTGGATTCTACCTGAAGGAGGAAAAGACTGTTCTTATCGGAAAAATACTTCTGGCCTGTTTACCGGCAGCAATATTTCGGCTTGGCTTTAGATGACATTTTAGACCGATTTTTTTATACAACGGCTTTGTGGTCTCCGTGATGCTGATAGTATACGGCATATTGTTCTTATGGATTGAAAAGAGTCAATGAAGAGAAGGAATTTCAGATTACGAGAGTAGAGGATTTGTCTTGGACTCTTGCTTTTTAAAAATAGGGCTTTTTCAATGTCTGGCACTGATTCCCGGGACTTCCCGTTCCGGTGCAACGATTATAGGAGCAATGCTTCTTTCTGTAGGAAGAGTAGCGGCAACAGAGTTTTCCTTCTTCCTGAGCGTTCCGGTAATGGCTGGCGCCAGTTTACTAAAGCTGATTAAGCACGGCGGAAATTTTTCGGGCTTAGAGTGGCTTATGTTGCTTTTTCTCCATGGTACTCGCTTACTTTGTGAGCCTGTATTGCATTCGTTTTTCTGCTTCGCTATGTAAAGGAGCCATGATTTTAAAAATCTTTGGATATTATAGGATTATTTTTGGCGGAATTGTACTCCTGTGGTTTGCGGTGTCCCGCTTTCTTGTGTAAGAAAACCGTAATAGCACCGTAATAGAAAGAAGGTTGTATGGACTTTTTCTATCGGGTATGCTTATACGCAAAACGGACAGTATTTAGAATCCGGAAAAAGAAAAGGGGAAAAGAAATGAAAGGAAAAAGGACTAATACTGGGACTTGTGCTTTCCGTAATGCTCAGCATGCAAAGCTTTGCCGCTACGGAAATCGGCCTGAATTTAAATTGGAAATATGCTTCAAATGCTAAAAATCAATACAGGAAAGGCAATATTATATACATCCGACAATAAGAATCCGAAGAAGATTACGATTGCGGTGAACGCAGGTCATGGTACCAAGGGAGGAAGAAGCTTAGAACTCTCTGTCACCCTGATGGAACGAGGAAGGTAACAGGCGGAACCAATGCTGCCGGCTCCACTACGGCAATGGCTGTTTCCTCCGGAATGACCTTTAAGGACGGAACGAAGGAAGCAACTGTAACTCTGCAGATGGGACATATTTTTGCAAAGAAGCTCTTGAATGCGGGATATGATGTCCTTCTAATTCGAGATGGAGAGGATGTGCAGCTGGACAATGTTGCCAGAACCGTACTGGCTAACAATAAGGCTGATGCACATATTGCTTTACACTGGGACTCCACCGAAAAGGACAAAGGTGCATTTTTTATGTCGGTACCCGACTCTTTAAAGAGAATGGAGCCTGTGGCTTCTCACTGGGAGAGCCACGAAAAGCTGGGAGAGAGCTTGATTGCTGGATTAAAGGATAAGGGAGTGAAGATTTTTTTCCAAGGGAAGTATGGACATGGATTTGACACAAACTTCTTATTCGACTATTCCTTCAGTAGATATTGAGCTGGGAGATAAAATTTCAGATCACAGTGAAAAGCAGTTGAATCTCTTAGGTGATGCCTTAGTGGATGGAGTGAATAAGTATTACGGTTTTTCTTCTTAATTAATCCTTGTGTTTTCAAAAAGCATTTGTATACTAAGCCATGGTGTCGTTAGACAGCATGGCTATTTTAGGAGAAAAAGAGTCTATCCTGTTGGAGAAGGGGTGAGGAAAGAGTATGAGCTATCTCTCTAGTTTGTTCAGTCTCTTCGGAGGCTTGGGGATGTTTTATATGGGATGACCGTAATGAGCGACGGTATGCAAAAAAGGCTGCCAGTTCAAAAATGTCCAAATTTTTAAATATTGTAACGGAAAATAGGGTTATGGCAGTTATACTGGGAGCCGGAATCACGGCTTTGGTACAGTCCTCATCAGCAACAACAGTCATGGTGGTAGGCTTTGTTAATGCCGGTATTCTCAACCTTTCTCAGTCTGTAGGCATTATTATGGGAGCGAATATCGGAACGACGATTACGGCATGGATGGTTTCTTTAACTCAGGTTTCCGGTTCCGCCTTAAGCATCTTTTAAACCTGAATTTTTTGCACCGCTACTTGTGGGCTTCGGTTCTTTTAGACTTCTTTTTGGAAAAAAAGGAAATGATGACCTTCTTGCAGATTTTTGTGTCGGTGTAGGACTTATTTTCATCGGCTTGGAATTTATGAGCTCTGCGGTTTCCCCCTATGCGGATTCCCCATATTTTTCGAAAGCCTTTCAAGTGATGGGCGGAAGTCCCATACTCGGTATCCTTGCCGGTGCTGTGGTTACAGGGACTCATTCAGTCTTCTGCAGCGTCGGTTTCTATATTACAGACTTTGGCTTTATCCGGTGCTGTTCCAAGAACTGCAGGCTTTTACATCACCCTGGGACAAAATATCGGTACCTGCGTAACAGCTATGATTTCCTCTGCAGGAGCCTCTCGTACGGCAAAAAGAGCGGCAGTGATTCACCTGCTGTTCAATGTTACCGGTGCTATTTTGTTCGGGATCATTATTTTCCTATTAAGCATTCCCTTTAGCGGCTTTTTCAGACAAACTTAAGTCCGGTAGAGATTTCTCTTTTTCATACTATTTTTTTAATATCAGTTGTACTGCCGTGCTTTATCCCTTTGCTGATCTTTTGGTGGCGATTTCCGGAAAGCTTGTTATAGAAACGAAGTCGGATAAGGAAGAGGCGGAGAATCCGAATCATTACACGGAGGTAGAAAAGAATCTGATACAGCATTTAGACCTTCGTATCCTGGAGTCTCCTGCGATTGCCATTGCTGCAGCTAAAAACGGAAGTAGTTAATATGGCGCGTATTACTGCTGAAAAATATCCGTCATGCTTCCAATATTTTTATTAAATGAAAAATACGGAAGAAATTCCGGAAGTGTTTGCAAGGGAAACGATTATTGACAATATGCAAAAGCTACTTACAGAATATTTGATTCATATCGGGAATCTTTCCTTAAACGAGATGCAAAAGCTTGAAGTGAACAATATGTTTAATACTATTACGGATGTGGAGCGTGCGGCTGATCATGCAAACAATATTGCGGAGCAGGCAAAGTATGCCGAAGAACATCATATTTCCTTCTCGGAGATAGGACAGGACGATTTAAAAAAGATTTCAGGCAAGGTGATTGAATCTTTTGTATCCAGTATTGATGCTTTTGAGAAAAATGATTTGGACATGGTTGTAAGAACGGCACATCTGGAGGATCAGGTGGATGAAATGGAAGAGGATATGCGTGAAATGCATATCGAGAGACTTAATTCAGGTGCTTGTGCGCCACAAGCGGGGGTAGTATTTTTGGATGTTATCTCTGATTTGGAACGAATTTCCGACCATGCAGACAATATTGCAGGTTATGTAAAGGCGATGATTTAAGTTTAAAGAGAGGGCTGTAAAAAAATCAAAAATAATAAAGTGATTTTTTTACAGCCCCCATTTTTCTTCTTAATAAGCATTGCTTGCGTAGCGTACGAAACCTCGCTAAAAACCATAAATAACATCATTTTTCTTATTTTTAATTTTTTTAAGAAGCATTTCATTTTCTTTTTATGAAAAAAGAAGTGAAATTTTTAACAAATACGCTTTTTCCCTTGAAAAAGACTCTGTGCAATAGAATAGACGCTGTTATGTGATGAAAAAAGCTTCTTTGGCGGCTTTTTCAAAAAAACGATAAAATAATTTACTTACCAATTAGGAGGAAAAAGGACTATGGCAGTTAAAGTAGCGATTAATGGATTTGGTCGTATCGGTCGTTTGGCATTCCGTCAGATGTTTGATCATGAGGGAACAGAGATTGTTGCCATCAACGATTTAACCGATCCTAAGATGCTTGCTCACCTTTTGAAATATGATTCTTCTCAGGGAAGATATAAGTATTGCGATAGCGTTGTAGCCGACGAGGACTACATCGAGGTTAAGGGAAAGAAGATTAAGATTTACAAGGAGGCTGATGCTTCCAAGTTACCGTGGGGAGAGCTTTCCGTAGATGTTGTTTTAGAGTGTACCGGTTTCTATACTTCCAAGGAGAAGTCCGAGGCACACATTAAGGCAGGTGCTAAGAAGGTTGTTATTTCCGCTCCGGCCGGAAATGATCTTCCGACCATCGTTTACAATGTTAACCATGAAATCTTAAAGGCTGAGGATAACATCATCTCCGCTGCATCCTGCACAACCAACTGCTTAGCTCCTATGGCTAAGGCATTAAATGATTTCGCTCCGATTCAGTCCGGAATCATGGCAACCATTCACGCTTACACTGGAGACCAGATGCTTCTTGACGGCCCGCACAGAAAGGGTGATTTAAGAAGAGCAAGAGCCGGCGCTGTAAATATCGTTCCGAACTCCACCGGTGCAGCAAAGGCTATCGGCCTTGTTATTCCGGAGTTAAACGGAAAGCTTATCGGATCCGCACAGAGAGTTCCTGTTCCAACAGGTTCCACCACTCTGCTTTTCGCAGTTGTGAAGTCCTCCAAGGAAGTAACTAAGGAGAGCATCAACGCTGCTATGAAGGCTGCATCCGATCCCGAGACATACGGATACACAGAGGACGAAGTAGTTTCCAGCGATATCGTGGGAATGACCTACGGTTCTCTCTTTGATGCTACCCAGACCATGGTTTCCAAGGTTGCTGATGACCTCTATGAGGTTCAGGTAGTTTCATGGTATGACAACGAGAACTCCTATACTTCTCAGATGGTTCGTACCATTAAGTACTTCGAGAAGTTCATTAAGTAATTATTCTCATATAGTGAAGTTATGCGGGGAAGCCGCCGGGGTGTGTGCTCCGGCGGCCTTTTCCCTATAAGGGATACCGTGTAAAAAGTGCAGAATATCGTGTTTTCAATGAAAGGGGAATGATATGGCAGAATTAAATAAGAAATCGGTAGAGGATATTTCCGTAAAGGGAAAAAGAGTGCTTTGTCGTTGTGACTTCAATGTTCCTTTAAAGGAAGGAAAGATCACCGATGAAAACAGACTTGTAGCGGCACTTCCCACAATTAAGAAGCTTATTTCCGACGGAGGAAAGGTAATTCTTTGCTCTCACCTCAGGAAAGCCGAAGGGAGAGCCGAAGCCGGAATTATCTCTGGCACCCTGTGGCAAAGCGTCTTTCCGAGCTTCTGGGACAGCCCGTTCTTTTTGCCAAGGATGACAATGTAGTAGGAGAGAATGCAAAGAAAGCCGTTTCCGAGATGAAGGAAGGGGATGTTGTTCTCTTAGAGAATACCCGTTATAGAGCGGAGGAGACCAAGAACGGAGAGGCCTTCTCCAAGGAGCTGGCTTCTCTTGCCGATGTTTTCGTAAATGATGCTTTCGGTACCGCACACAGAGCGCACTGCTCCAATGTAGGAGTAACCGAGTTCATCGATGGACCTGCTGTGGTTGGTTACCTTATGGAAAAAGAAATCCGTTTCCTCGGCCAGGCGGTAGAGAATCCGGTTCGTCCCTTTCGTGGCAATCCTTGGAGGAGCAAAGGTTTCCGATAAGCTTGCGGTAATCGACAATCTCTTAGAGAAGTGCAATACCTTGATTATCGGTGGCGGTATGGCATTTACCTTTGTAAAGGCGCAGGGTTATGAAATCGGAAAGTCTTTGGTAGATGATGAAAAGCTCCAGTACTGTAAGGATATGCTTGCAAAAGCAAAAGAAAAGGGTTGTGAGATTTTACTTCCTGTAGATGCAGTTTGCGCGTCTTCCTTCCCGGATCCCATTGATGACAAGAATCTTCCGGTTAAGACTGTGGATATCAATGCTATTCCTGCAGATATGCTGGGACTGGATATTGGCCCGAAGAGCCAGGAGCTTTTTTTGCCAATGCGGTAAAGAACGCTAAAAACTGTGGTTTTGGAACGGACCTATGGGTGTATTTGAGAACCCGGTTCTTGCACAGGGAACCATTGCGGTAGCAAAAGGCTCTTTGCAGAGACCGATGCAACAACCATCATCGGTGGCGGAGACAGTGCTGCAGCAGTAAATACTCTTAGGCTTTCGGAGATAAGATGACACACATTTCCACCGGTGGCGGTGCTTCTCTGGAATTCTTGGAAGGGTAAGGAGCTTCCGGGTGTTGCCGCTGCAAACAATAAGTAAGCGCCGGTCGGTAATAGTTTGTAAAAGACCATATTTGGTCTAAAAACTGAAGTCTAAGTAAGTAAAATATAGTTTGGAGAATAAAATGAGAAAAAAAATTATTGCCGGAAACTGGAAGATGAATATGACTATCACGGAGGCGAAAGCTCTCTGTGATACCTTGATTCCGATTTCCAATACAGATGAGGTAGATGTGGTATTCTGCGTTCCCTCCATTGACATTTCTACAGTAGTGGAGAAAGGTAAAGGGAACAGCTATTTCCGTAGGAGCGGAGAACCTCTACTTTGAAGATAAGGGGGCATACACCGGAGAGATTTCCGCAGATATGCTGGTAGACGCCGGTGTAAAATATGTTATCATGGGACACTCTGAGAGAAGAGGATACTTCCATGAGACTGACGCCGATATCAATAAGAAGGCGAAGAAGGCCCTTGAAAAGGGTCTTACCCCGATTATCTGCTGTGGAGAAAGTCTTGAGCAGAGAGAAATGGGCATTTACTTCGAGTGGATTGCGATGCAGATTAAGGCGGCTTTTTCAGGAGATTTCCGCTGCAGATGCTGCAAAGTCCGTGATTGCCTATGAGCCGATTTGGGCTATTGGAACCGGAAAAAAACAGCTACCGCAGAGCAGGCGGAAGAGGTTTGCGGATATATTCGTAAAGGTGATTGAAGAAGTTTACAACAAGGAGACTGCCGAGAAGATTCGTATTCAGTACGGCGGATCCATGAACAGCGGAAACTGCAAGGAACTGCTTTCCAAGCCGAATATCGACGGTGGTTTAATCGGTGGCGCTTCCTTAAAGGAAGAGTTTGCAAAGATTGTGCATTATAATGCGTAAGTTTCTACTTTATAAAAAGTAGGATTAGAAAGTTATCTGAGCGAGGGATGCAGTAGAAAAAAATTGTATCCAAGTTAGTGAAAGAGGAGAAGAATGCTTGTGCCGATTTTCTTGGGCACAGGCATTTTTTTAACTTAGGCAATATCTGCCTCCTGATTTTTGAATGCGGAAATAAACAACACAAAAACAATTAAATATGTTAGAATTTCTGTGCAACAATAAATACAATATACAATATGCAAATAACTTGTGAAGCGTCTAAAGAATAAATTATAAGAGGGTATGCCGGAAAAAAATAGTAGGCAAAATAATAGTAGTGGAAGAAAAAGCACCAGAAGATAAGCACTAGAAGAAAAAGTACTAGAAGAAAATAGTACTAGAAGAGAAAGATTCAACTGAAAAATGATTTGTAGTGAGGGAGAAAATATGAGTCAAAATACATTTTTACTGGAGGAAGCAAATCGATGTCTTCTTTGCAAGAATCCAAGATGCTCCAAGCATTGTCCGGTCAATACCTCTATTCCCGAAGTGATTGAACTGTATAAGCAGGGAGAGCTGAAGAAGGCGGGAGAGATATTATTTGAAAACAATCCGCTTTCCGCAATCTGTGCACTGGTCTGTGAGCATGAAAAGCAGTGTGAGGGAAACTGTATTCGCGGGATTAAAAAGCGTTCCCATTCCGTTCTATAAGATGGAGGAAGAAATTTCCTTACAATATCTGGAGGAACTGCAGTTTGAAAAAGGGAGCTGAGGATAAAGAACGAATCGCTGTAATCGGTGGAGGTCCTGCCGGAATGACCATCGCCCTTTTGTTGCAAAGAAAGGGGTACAAAGTCACCATTTTTGAATCTCGCAATCAAATCGGAGGGGTGCTTCGTTATGGTATCCCCGAGTATAGACTCCCCAAAAGAATTATTGATTTATTGGAAAAGCATCTTCTTGATCTTGGTGTGAAGATTCGTCCCAAATATTTTGATTGGACCGGTACTGTCTTTAGACAAGCTTTTTTTGAAGACGGTTATGCGGCTGCTTTTATCGGAACAGGGGTATGGAATCCGAGAACTTTGGGAATTAAGGGTGAGAGCTTCGGCAATGTGCATTTTGCGATAGATTATCTGAAGTCTCCGGAGTTCTATTCTTTAGGAGAAAATGTGGCTGTTATCGGCGCAGGAAATGTGGCCATGGACGCAGCAAGAACTGCAAAACGAAATGGCTCTAAAGTGACTGTGATTTACCGTAAGGGGATGGAAAACATGACTGCCAGTAAGAAGGAAATAGCAGAGGCAGAAGAAGATGGCGTGGAATTCCTGCTTTATCATGCTCCGGTGGAAATTACAGATGAGGGTATCATTTTAAAGCATCAAGAAGAGGGGATTTTGGAGGAAGAAGTATTCTTTCCGGCAGACAGTATTATTGTAGCCATAAGTCAGAATCCCAGAGCGAATATTGTGTCCAATACGACGGAACTGGAAACCAATCACGCAGGGCTCCTCCTTGCCGATGAAAAAGGAAATACGACAAAAGAAGGAACCTTTGCATCCGGAGATGTGGTTACCGGGGCCAGAACTGTTGTAGAGGCGGTACACCAAGCTAAAATTGTGGCAGCAGAAATAGAAGAATATTGCGCAAAAAAAAGACTGTAGTAAGCTGTGATACGTAATAAGAGAGAAAGATAAAGAAACGGCAACACAACAAAAGCCCGGACTAAGAGGTCCGAGCTTTTTGAATTCTTTATTATTTTTCCCAGGGAAGCTCCGGCTTTCCAAAGTGTCCATAAGAAGAAACAAGATTGTAATCTACATTTAAAAAGGTCTAAACGAGTAATGATTCCCTTCGGGGTCAGATCATAGCTGTCGAGGACGGAACGCCAGATATTTCCTGCCGGTTCTTTTTTTCCGTACCGAAGCAGTCCAGGTAAAGGGATACGGGCTCTGCCACACCGATTGCATAAAGCAAGCTGTACTTCACAGCGATCGGCTCTACCGGAGGATACGATGTCACGAGCCACCTTTCTTGCCATATAGGCTGCGGAACGGTCTACCTTGGAGGGGTCCTTTCCGGAGAAGGCTCCGCCACCGTGATGTGCGGCTCCGCCGTAGGTATCCGCAATAATTTTTTTCTTCCGGTTAATCCGGAGTCGGCGAAGGAAGATCCTAAAACAAAACGGCCGGTGGGATTTACGAGAACATGGAAGTCCGTGTTCAGATTCATTTCTTCTGCTGTTTCTTTCATGATTTTTTCAATGATATGGCGAACTTCCTGTAAGCTCACCGACTCACTGTGCTGGCTGGAAATGAGGAAGGTATCGATTCTATGCTCCTTGTAGTCAAAGCTGACCTGAGCCTTGGCATCCGGCTTTAGGACGGCAAAATCATTTTCCAAATTAAATGCGCGGAGCTTCTGCAGAGCTCTTGTGGAAAGCACATAGGGAAGCGGAAGCATTTCTTCGCTTTCTTTTGTAGCATATCCGAACATCATCCCTGATCGCCGGCGCCGTCGTGATCTACGCCCATGGCGATGTCGGGAGATTGTGCAGAGATAAGTTCCTGCACCTTGTAGTTTTTCCAGCTCCTTTAAGTCCGATATTTTGAAGAACACCCATAACCAGTTTCTGATAATCAGGAACATAATTGGAAGTGATTTCACCTAAGATAATGATATCATAATCCTTAATACAAACTTCTGCGGCAATTCTTGCCTTCTTATCGTGGGAAAGAATATCGGTCACAATGGCATCACTGATTTGATCACAGATTTTTATCGGGATGTCCGTTAGATACTTGTTCTGATGAAAAATAACATATTTTTCCTTTCTTTGCCTTAAGGCAATCACATAATAGACGCTTTCTGCGTGGGAATCATGGAAATAAAAACCATTGGGCGACGCCAATGGTTCATATCAAATCTTATTGATCGAAACAACTGCTTCGCTCAGGTTAGCACCTTCCTTTACAAGGGGTTGCTGCGGTTTCATCGCTCCTATGTAGCTCCACCGTCTCTGAATAAGGTATTAAACTGTGAAAGTATAGTAGCTAAAACAAAGTTTCTTGTCAATAAACTTTCGACATATTTTAGAAATATATAAATCGTTTTTTCTCTTCTATACCAATATGTGGAAGCACTGCTGGATGTCTTTATCTTTTCCTATAATGAAAAGACTCTCCCCTTCTCGGAAACGATAGTCCGAACCCGGAGTGACATTGACTTCATCATTGCTTTTTCACAGCGATGATATTGACTTTGAATTTTTTTCGAACATCGATTTCTCCGATGGACTTTCCCGTCAATCCTTTGGTAAAAGCAATTTCAAAAACGGCAAAGTCTTTTGCTGACCTGAATGTAATCCAGGACATTTTCCGAACTGCATTGGACAGCGGTGAGGTTTCCGACGAGCTTTTCCGGATAAACGACGGCATCGGCTCCGTTTCTCAAGAGAAATTTTTCCTGTAAATCTCTGGCGGCACGGGAAACTACTTTGTTTGCACCCAGTTCCTTTAAATGGGAGGTGACTTCCAAAGATGCTAAAAAGTCAGTTCCAATCGCTACAATGCAGACATCGAAATTGGAAACACCCAGAGACTTTAAGAATTCCTGATTACTTGCATCTCCGATTTCCGCATTGGTAACATGGGGGAGGGCGGCTTTTACCCGTTCCTCACTGCTGTCCACTCGAGAACCTGAATATGCATTTCATTCAACTTTTTTTGCCACGTGTAAAACCGAAACGCCCTAAGCCGATAATCAAAATTTGTTTCATACTTTCTCCTTTAACAACAATGCTATTTTATTTGATTAATCCGATAATTCCATTTTCTTCAAAAGACTTTTTTATCCGACAATTACATTTTCTTCTACAAGTCTTCCCTTGTTTGGATTGGCATTGGGAAAGACGGCATAAATCAGGCAGAGCCCGCCGACTCGCCCTATATACATCAGGGAAATGAGCACCACATGGGAAACGGGACTGAGCTTGGGAGTAATTCCCAGAGTGAGTCCAACGGTGGCAATAGCACTGGCGGTTTCAAAGCTGGTGGTGAGCAAAGGCAAGTTTTCATGAAGGCTGATAAATATTCCCGAAAGAACGCATAAACAAATGTACATAAAGGCAATCGTTGTGGCATTTCGGATGACCTCTCCGGGAATAGTCCTTCCAAAGGCTTCTGTGCGGGGAATTGTTTCTAAAGATAGCTACCGAAGTTAAAAAAATAGAACAGTCATTGTGGTAATTTTCATGCCGCCTCCGGTGCTTCCCGGTGCTGCCCCCACAAGCATCAGCAGAGTTTGTAAAAATATACCGCTGTCGGAGAATTTACTGAAGTCCACCGTGTTAAAAACCTGCGGTTCTGGGAGTTACGGCAGTAAAGAAAGAGGCGAGAATTCGACTTTCCATGGGCATCCCCCTGAACTCGACAAAGAAGTAGAACAGTGCAGGGAGAAGGACAAGAAAGAATGTAGTAGAAAGTATGATCTTACTTTGCAGGCGATAGCGATGAAGGTTCCCTTTATTTTTGGCAATATCCTGCCAGGTCATAAAGCCTAAGCCTCCGAGGAGAATTAAGGCCATAATGCTGAGGTTCACAATAGGGTTTTCCGCATAGCCGGTGAGGGAGGAATAGGGGGATTTGATGCCCATTAGATCGAAACCCGCATTACAAAAAGCGGATACGGAATGGAAAATACTATACCAAAGACCTCTTCTCCATCCGAATTCGGGAATGAATTGTGTTGCGAGAAGGATAGCGAAGAAGAACTCTATCACTCCGGTCCATTTCAGGAGAAAAACCAACATTTTCATAATTCCGCCCTGGGAACTTATGGAAATGGAATTAGCCAGCGTATTTCTTTGAGAATATCCGATTCTTTTTCCGGATAAAAGGATGAGGGAGCTTACAGCTACCGCTACGCCGAGTCCGCCAATTTGAATGAGGATAAGAATGACCACCTGCCCGAAGAAAGACCAGTGCACGGCGGTATCGTATACAATTAAACCGGTGACACAGGAGGCGGAGGTAGAGGTAAAGAGTGCATTTAAAAAAAGGGGTATAAACTCTCTCGTTGCTTGAAATCGGCAACATCAATAAGAAAGCGCCGAAGAGAATTAAAGCGGCAAAGCCCAATATAATTTTTTGAAAATAATTCAATCGAAAAAATCTCATCCTTTTATGACTCCGTTCTTTTAACTCATTTCGATTCTTATCATATATTTGAAAACATTCCGGTTTATTTTGGAAATGGGATAGAACTGTTTATAGGTATAATATTGAGAATTATAGTCTTTTCCCGGGTAAATAGGAAGTACCGTGCAGTAAAAAATTAATTTGGCGAAAAAAATAGGAGAAGAATTATGCGCTATTCTTTTTCATTTCGCTGAAAAATATGATACTCTAAACCCGTAATCATGCAAGACATGATTCAAAAGCGAATGAAACAGTAAAGGAGAGATTCTATGGGATTAGTAAGAGCTGCGGGTGCTGCTGTAAGCACCTTGATGGGCGACCAGTGGAGAGAGTATTTTTTTATTGCAGTTCGTTAGATAACGATACCCTGATTGTAAAAGGGGAGAAGAGAATCAGCGATAGGAGTTCCAACACGAAGGGGGCGGAGAATATCATTTCCAATGGTGCTCTCATTGCCGTAAATGATGGACAGTGCATGATTATTGTGGAACAGGGTGCTATCGTGGAGGTTTGTGCGGAACCCGGTGAGTTCGTTTTTGACAGTTCCACAGAGCCCAGTATTTTCTACGGCAATTTAGGTGAAAACCTTGTAAACAGCTTCAAGACCTTTGTGAAGCGTTTTGCTTTTGGCGGAGATACGGCAAAGGATCAGAGAATCTACTATTTTTAATACTAAAGAGATATTGGGAAATAAGTACGGTACAGCGAATCCTATTCCGTTCCGTGTATATGATAAGAATATTGATCTCGATATGGAAATAGCCCTTCGTGCACATGGAGAGTTTAGCTTCCGTATGATGGATCCCATTCTTTTCTATAAAAATATTGCGGGAAATGTGGAAAGCTCTTTTAAGAAATCGGAGATAGAGTCTCAGCTTCGTTCAGAGCTCCTGACCAAATTGCAGCCCGCTTTTGCTCGCATTGCCGAGAGCGGTGTGCGGTATTATCAGATTACCGCGCATACAGATGAGATTGGACAGATTTTGAATGATTTACTTTCCAAGAGCTGGGGAGAACATTACGGCTTGGAAATCACTGCATTCGGTATGAGTTCCGTTACTGCTCCTGAAGAAGATGTGGAGAAGATTAAAGGAACTGCAGAAAAAAATGCTGTATTCGGAATCCGACTATGGCTGCTGCAAACCTTACTTCCGCACAGGCAGATGCTATGCGTGCTGCTGCAAGCAATGAAAGTGCCGGTCCCATGATGGCCTTTGCAGGGATGAATATTGCCAACCAGGCAGGCGGCTTCAATGCCGGAAATCTCTATGCTATGGGGGCGAATCAAAACGGAACGCAGGGAAGTCCCGCAGGAAACAATGCCGCATCGACAGGAAATTCCGCAACAACGGCTCCGGAGGCTGCGGCAGCCGCTATAGGCTGGACTTGTGCAAAGTGCGGACATGAGCACAATATTGGAAAGTTCTGTTCCGAGTGCGGTACAGCAAAGGAAGAGGATTGGACTTGTCCTGAGTGTGGACATACAGGAAACAAAGGGAAGTTCTGTTCCGAGTGTGGTCATAAAAAAATAATATAGTTTATATTGCTCGGCAGAAATCATTTTGCCGGGCAATTTTGAAATCTGGCGGAAATTTCTGCTTTATAATCAGGGAGGAATTGGCATTTATCGGGTTTAGCATAGGCAAGCAATAAAATACAGGAAAAGAAGAAGCAAATAGGGCTCATCGTATTTGTTCGGGAGGACGGATATGGAAGAAAGATTAGGGCTGGCTTTCTCCGCTTGGAGAATTTTATGAAACGGCATGGGGAAAGCATGGAAAAAGAGGCGGAATATATTTTGCAGGAAATCGGCTTGTATCGTTCGTTTTCTGCGCAGACTGTACTTAGGGGCTGGGGATTTTTTTAAGTGGAAGAGGATATTTGCTTTTTGCATAATCCCAGCAAAAAAACAGCTTATGGTTACCCATCTTTGCCCGCTTAGTCACAAGCAAAAGGAATTTCTTTACGGCTATTTTTATGATTTGGGGAGAAAGACAGAAGCGGAAAAAGTACTTAGAATGATATTAAATGCAAGTCGAGTATTCTGAAATATCAGGGTTAAAAGTATTCTTTACTTTACGACAGAGGGAAAGAGGAGTAGAATTGGTGCTTATTGAAATCTTTATGGAAGCCGTTATATATACAGCTTGTTGTTTTATCTTTAAGGCGAGAGCTTATCATAAGTGAAAAAGGGCTTCTGAACTGAAGGAGGAGAAAAGATGGCACTGATAATTCCGGAACATTACGATCCTCGTCTTTCCGTGAGAGAGACGCAGGAGGCGATTAAGTATATTCGAGATACCTTTCAAAAGGAATTTGGGAAGGAAATGAACCTATCCCGTATTTCGGCCCCCTTATTTGTAGAGAAGAGCTCCGGCTTAAAACGACAATTTAAACGGTGTGGAAAAGACCGGTTTCTTTTTGATGTGGCTTGGAAGCCCGGGGAGACGGTGGAGGTTGTGCATTCTCTTGCGAAAATGGAAAAAGGCTTGCTTTAAAGCGTTATCAGTTTAAGGTAGGGGAAGGTCTCTATACCAATATGAATGCTATTCGTAGAGATGAAGAGCTTGACAACCTGCATAGCGTCTATGTAGACCAGTGGGACTGGGAGAGAGTGATTTCCAAAGAAGAGCGGAATGAAAAGACTCTTAGGGAAACGGTACAGAACATTTTCCGTATCATAAAGCATATGGAGCATGAGGTATGGTATAAGTATCCTGAGGCTGTAAAGAAGCTTCCGGAAGATATTTTCTTTATCGATTCCGAAGAGCTTTTACAGAAATATCCGAACTTAAGCTCTAAAGAGAGAGAGAATGCCATCTGTAAGGAGCATGGCTGTGTTTTCATTCAAAGAATAGGAGACAAGTTAAGTAACGGCGAGCCGCATGACGGAAGAGCACCGGATTATGACGATTGGGATTTAAATGGCGATATTTTATTCTGGTTTGATTCCCTGAATTGTGCCTTAGAGATTTCCTCCATGGGTATTCGTGTAAATGAGGAGTCCTTACGGAGACAGCTTGCACTTTCTCATAAAGAAGACAGAGCGACTCTTCCGTATCATAAGATGCTTTTGGAAGGAAAGCTTCCGCTCACGATTGGCGGAGGAATCGGACAGAGCAGATTATGTATGTTGCTTCTTGACCGAGTGCATATAGGGGGAGGTACAGGCCTCGATTTGGCCGGAAGAAATGCGAGAAGAGTGCGAAAAGCACAATATTATTCTGCTGTAAAAACGAGATATCGTACGCTTTGCGAGCGATACTCATTATGAATAAAGAAAGCCTGTTCTATCCTGCATTAAAGCGGGATAAAGCAGGCTTTCAGCTATATATTCTACTTGGCGGAACTTTCTATGCCCGCGGCTTCCTTTGCTAAGGCATCTGCCATTTCATTAAAAATAAATACCGCTATGGGCGGAACCTTAAAAAAACTTCGTTTTAATTCTGTTCTCCGCTTCCTTCATAAAGTTACGATACTCCATGGTCTTCTCTTTATTGCACTTCCATTCGCCATTTGCCCAGGGAGGAAATTCCCTGATAATCATGAAAAATGGTAATGGAGGACAGTCCTTTTCAATGGCAAGCTCCACGGCGCGCTTTGCGCCCAGAATCTCCCCGGAGACATTTCGCATTTCGGTATAAGCTTCCTCTTTTCCGGAATCTTTATGCTTGGAAAGTGCTCCGCCTCTTTCTATGAAAAACGACACCATAGCCATAGACCTTTGTTTCTTTTTGGTAACTTCCGTCTACAAAGGCGAGAGCATCCGTGTCAAAAATATCGGAATAACTCTTCCTTCTGCTCATCTTCGCCAAGAGATTCCCTCTCAAGAGAGTGCGCAGAATCTCAGAGCTACTCTTATCATGCATATAGTTTTTCCGCATCTTTTCTGGTTTTCCATTTTTTTATAAATGGCACCGGGGAAAGCCGTGAACCTGTTTTTACAGTCCTCCCAGTTTAGGTAGATTCAGGGCTGTCTTCCCTTTTTTTACCGCATAGTAGTATTCCAAAAATAGTCCTCCTTTACGAGTTTTATATTATTTTTTTCTACAGATTATTTATAATAAAAAAATTTCTTTTCTTTGTAACAAAATTTTAGGGTGCTTAAGTGTATTTAACGGCTTCGGATTGTCGAAGCGGCTATACTGCATTATACTATAGGCTGTTGAAAAAGGGTAAAGATGCGGAGGCGATAGATGAAGAAAAAGATAAAAAGCGGTTTTTGACTTGGATGGAACTTTAGTAAATACTTTAGCCAGTTTAAAAGAAAAAAATATGGATTTGACGATGGAGCGTTTTCGGTTTAGAAGGAGTGAGCCTCGAAGAAACCTGCCTCTTCGTCGGAAGCGGCTATAAAAATATTTGTGGAAAAGGCCTTGGCAAAGAATGCGGATAAGAAATATAAAGAAGCGGAAAAAGTGGGAAGACAGAGATGAAGAAAGGGCAATGGACTTAGACATGGAAGGCGATGAAATCATGGGACTTTATGATGAGGCCTGCGAATATTATGCTTCTATTTTTCCTAAAAACTGCAGCTTTAAGGCAGAGGCTTATCCCGGGATTAAAGAATGTATTGAGACACTAAAAAAAGAAGGGAATTAGCATTTCCTGCATTACCAATAAGTCGAAGGAAATTGCTGAGCAAGTACTTTCCGCAGTTTTTTTCCGGAAAAATACCTTTTCTCTTATTTTGGGAGATGATGGAAAAAAATGCCTTTAAAAACCGGATAAGACTCCACTTTTAAAAGGCCTGTGAGAAGCTTCATATTACGAAGAATGAAGCGGTAATGGTGGGAGATACAAAGACAGATTTGGACGCCGCAAGGAATGCGGAAATGAGCAGTATCGCTTGCCTTTACGGCTTCCGCGAGAAAAAAAGGAATTAGTGGAGCATGGTGCAGAGTATTTGGTGGAAGACGGATTTGCTCTGCTTCGTGTTTTGGAGGAAGAGTTTGAACTCTGTTGATTCACAGCTAAAATGTGAAAGAAAAATGAAGTTTGAAACATTTGGTTAGCGAATGCTTACTTGGCATGTTATAATGTCGACAGTTTGCTTTTTACTATTGATCTTTTTATAGAGAATGAAAAGGAGAAAATATGACACAGATTGATATTATTTCCGGCTTTTTAGGAGCAGGGAAAAAAACTACATTTATACAGAAACTTTTACAGGAATCCTTGAAGGGAGAGAATGTTGTTCTGATTGAAAATGAATTCGGAGAAATCGGAATCGACAGCGGATTTTTGAAGAATTCCGGAATTGAAATTCGGGAGATGAATCAGGGATGCATCTGTTGCTCTTTGGTAGGAGACTTTGAAACTTCTTTAAAGGAAGTGATAGAGACCTATAAGCCGGACAGAATCCTCATTGAGCCGTCCGGAGTAGGAAAGCTTTCCGATATTCTTTCTGCGGTTAAAACTGTATCGGCTAATCTCCCTGTTCATTTGGACGGGGCGGTAACCGTTGTGGACTCTTCAAAGGCAAAGCTCTACAACAAGAATTTTGGTGAATTTTTTGATGATCAGATTCGCTATGCGACAAGCATTGTTTTATCCAGAACGGATATTGCAAAAGAGGAGAAAGTGGAAGAAGCAATTCAGATTGTTCGCGCCTTAAATCCGAAGGCTAATCTGATTACGACTGCCATTAAAGAGCTTTCCGGAGAGAAGCTTCTCGAAATCATCGGTCATGAAGAGAATCTGGAAGAAGAACTTCTTCAGGAAGTGAAGGAGAAGGCACATCATCATGAGCATCATCATCATCACCATGATGAAGATTGCGGATGCCACAACGAACATGAGCATCACCATGAACATCACTTCGGAAATGAAGAAGAGCATGAGTGTTGTTGCTGCTGTGGCGCTTATGATGATGAAGAAGAGGAGGAAGAACATCATCACGGGCATCACCATGAGCATCATGAGGAACATTGCAGCTGCCATCATGAAGATGAGGAGCAGGAGCATCATGATGAGTCATGCTCATGCGGACACGATCATGAGCATCATCATCACGGAGAACATTGCGGCTGCGGTCATGATCATGATGCCGATGAGGTTTTTGACAGTATCGGTGTAGAAGTATTTAAGAAGGTATCCAGAACTCAGCTTGAGGAGATTTTAGAGGAAATGGCTGAAGGCTCTGCCTACGGCGGTATTGTTCGTGCGAAGGGAATGCTCCAGCTCGAAGACGGTAAATGGGTAAACTTCGATTTGGTACCGGAACAGGTTGAAATTCGTGATGGGGAACCGGAGAGCATCGGTAAATTTGTAGTTATCGGTACTGAGCTGGAAAAAGAGAAGATAAAAGCATTATTTACAGTATAAAAAGGAGTGATATGGCGGATAATTATCAGGGCGAAGGGATTCCGGTATTTTTAATTAATGGCTTTTTGGAGAGTGGAAAGACGGGCTTCATTCAATATACTATGAATCAGGATTATTTTCAGACGAAGGGAAATACTCTGCTTCTTCTATGTGAAGAGGGAGAAAAGGAGTATGATCCGGTAGAACTCGCAAAGCTGAATACAACACCGATTTATATGAATGATATTCAGGGATTTTCAGGCGGATAAGCTTAAAGAACTTGCGGAAAAAAATATCATCCGGAGCGAGTGCTTATCGAGTGGAACGGGATGTGGAATCAGGACGATCTTTACAATGGGCCGATGAGCGAGGCTGTACTTGCCGAGCAACAAAAATCGTGAGCCTAAATATCAAGTCTCCATGCCGAAGGACTGGTTTATTTATCAGGTGATTACACTTGTGAGACGGCAGCACCTTAAAAATGTATCTTTCCAACATGCGCTCTTTCCTCGGGCAGATGCTCCGCAATTCAGAGCTTTGCATAGTAAATCGTTGTGACAACTTATCCAATGAAGAAATGGTTGATTATAGACGAAAGCTTCGTGCAATGGGGCAAAAATGCCATGGTTATGATGGAGGATAAGAATGGTGAAATTCCGCAGTCTGCACTTCCGGAAGAGCTGCCCTACGATATCACTGAGAATCAGATTGCCATTTCGGATAACGATTACGGCACTTGGTTTTTAGACTGTATGGATAATCCGGAAAGATATCTCGGAAAAGAACTTTCCTTTACGGCTATGGTTTTAAAAAGAAAAAATATGCCGGAGGATGAATTTATTCCGGGCAGAATGGCGATGACCTGTTGTGCGCAGGATATGAGTTTTTTGGGCTTTATCTGTAAGGGAGATAAGAAACTTCTTTCCGCTTTTTCGACCAGAGATTGGGTAAAGGTAAAGGTAAGAGTTACTTTGGAGGAAAGAGAAGAATATCATGGTATAGGTCCGGTGCTACAATTAGTGGATATTGCGAGAACAGGAGAGATTTCTGAACCTGTAAACTTCTAGGATTCTCGAAAAAGGGAAATAAGTCTCTTGAAAAAAAGGGAAATAAGTCTCTTGAAAAGGAAATGCTTTTGTAGATTGAGCTTGGCTGTTTTGGGAAAGAGGGAGATAAGCGGTCAAAAATAATTAATTTATAATTCTTCTTCTTTTCTAAATAAATTTAAGAAAAGAAGAAGAAAAGTATTGTTATATTCAACTGCTTTATGTATAATCTACGGGTGTTACTAGAATGCGGGAAGTCTTTTTAATGGTAGCTTGCATTTATCTTGTGTGGATTCTTCTCTGAATTAGAGCAGAAGATTTCCGGCACTTTGTCATTTTGGAGGTTTTAAAAATGGATAACTATTTTGCAACATTACTGGCTGTCGGAGGAATTATTTTATTCTTCGTATTAGCAATTCTGATTGCTCTTTATGTGATTGAGTCTTTGGCTCTTTACACTCTGGCAAAGAATAACGGACAGCAGGATAAGGCTGTTTTGGCTTGGATTCCGTTTGTGAACCAGGGATTTTACGGATTTTTGGCAGGAGAGCAGAACATCTTCGGCACAGTCGTACAGGGGACTATTTTAGGAGTTCTGATGATTGTTTTTCCGATCCTTACTTCTTTTTGCTAAAGGCTTTTTTTATTCTATGTTGTGGGTATCTGCGGAATTACTGTAGCTTACTTTACTTTTGAACGGTCTTTATAAGAGGATGAGAAATACGGGAGATCCGACTGTAGTGGCTGTGATTTCCGCAATTATCCCTATTGTTCGTATCATTTATGTTTTCGTTCACAGAAATGATATCTTCGAAGAAGACGGCGTAGTTGTAGAATAAGTTTTATAGAGCTTCTGCATGTAGAAAAAAACTTTATAGAGACACCGGAGCTGTGTTATCCTTATGCTGATATAAAAAGGGCTTGGATAAAGAGTATCCGGTGTTTTTTTATGTATAAGAAGCATTGTGCATAAAGATTATGATATATTTTAAAAAGAGTGCAGGATCGCTTTATGAATGATGTTTTTACAAAATAAAGAGTATCTATCAATCGACTTCTTTTGGGAAATAAAAAATCAGCCAGGGAGGAATTATGACTACGGGAACAGTTAATCAAATTGAGAATGAGATTCGGGTTTGGAGCTTTCAGAACTTTGGAAATGGAATTGCCTTAGGAGTAAGTCGTTTTGCGGGAAAAACTGATATTTGCCTTATTGGTATTTTTTTATTGGAAGATACTGTATCCGAAAGCTTATTTCATTTCTTCCCAAATCAAGATTATGTGACAAAATCAATCCGACAGTTCGTCCGTTTGCAATTAAGAGTATTCGTTTTTTTCTCTATTTTTTCTTGGGAATAAGCTGTATCGGTATTTTGGGCATTCCTATGGCTTCTCTCATCACCTTGCTGGCTTCCGCCGGTGTAGCAATAGGCCTTGCTTTGCAGGGATCATTATCCAATCTTGCGGGGGGAATAATGCTCCTTTTATTTCGTCCTTTTCAGGTGCATGATTATATTAAAAGCGGTACGGAAGAGGGAACGGTACAGGAGGTCACTGTGTTTTACACTATTATCCTTTCTCCCGATAATAAAAAGATTTCCATTCCGAATGGGAACCTTATGAACAGCAATATCATTAACTATAGTTCTGAGGCGCTTCGTAGAGTTGACCTGGCATTTTCCGTGGCAAGAGAAGAGGACCCCGAAAAGGGTTGAAAAAGGCCTTGAAAGCCGCAATAGAAGGGGATAGCCGAATTATGCATAAACCTGAGCCCTTCTTCGGTATTACAGAGGTGAAAAATGATGCCTTAAACTTTTCTATCCGTGTATGGGTAGAAAGTAAAAAATACTGGGATGTGTACAATACCCTAAATAAAAAGAGTAATCCTTGCATTTTATCGGGATAATATTACTATTCCGAATATGAAACTGAAACAGCTGGAGACTTCTATGGAGGAAATCGAGGAGAAGATTTTCTCATAGAGAGAGGGATCAGCTTTTTCCAATAATTTAAAAAAATAAAAAAACTATATTTTTTTACTATAGGGTGAAAGTATATTCTTGCAATAGATAAAAGTATTTTCCTCTCTCTTTCTCTGTTATACTGTCCATTATGTAAGAGAGTCCGAGAAAATATATCTTGGAAATTAGGAGGTAAAAATGGAAGAAAAAGAATTAAGAGCCCGTCTTAAAATGGCTAAGGGGCTTCAAGATAGTGTTTTGGCATTTTCAGACCATAGAGATCAAGAGCATTTAAATCAAATATTTTCCGCCATGGAAGAATTGATTTTAAAAAGCAGGGAGGCCTTTGCTTCTTGCTGCCGATCCTGCCGGAGAGAGGGAAGGACAGCAGCAGATTACGCTAAAGTTCTTGAAGACTGAAGACGGAAAAAATTATGCGGCGGTATTTACCGATGAAGAAGAAAAAAGAAGTGACAATGAAGGGGCAGATGGAAATGCCGTTCTTCTTCCGGCAGGCGAGGTGCTGCAGATTGTGGCAAACCATCCGACTGCGGAAGGCTTGATTATCAATCCCTTCGGAAACAGCTTCATTATGGTAAAGGAGGCTATACAGGCTTTACAGAATAAAATGCGTACCGATCATGTGGAAGAAAAAGCTGAAGGGAAGTCAGGGCATTGCACAGGCTATTTCTCTCTACTATGAAGAACAAAAAGAAGTATACCGAGGAAGAGATGCCGGAGGAAGAAAGAAGAGCCGGTATCGAAAAAGGTACTTCAGGGCTTCCTACAGGGGATGGAAAGAAATGCACAGCTTCTCGTTGCTATTGTTCCTCCCGATAAAAAAGAGGGAGAGACCATGGAAGGGCAGGTACATTTTAATCACCTGAGTACTGCGGATGGAAGAGATGCCTTGGCAGTATTTACTTCCGGAGAAGAAGTTAGAAAGAATAAAGGAAGCTACGGCAGCCATTGCGTTGCCGGTTGTAGAGGTATTAAAGGCGGCGGTACATATTTCGGAGCAGGGAAAGCTGGATGGCATGATTCTTAATCCTTGGTCGCAGTCCTTCTTTTTAAGTCTCCATCTGATTAAGTGGCTTGTAGATGCCGGAGAGAGAAAAGACAAGCTCAGTAAGGAAAATGCGGAAAAGCAGAGTTTGACGAAGGAGCTTTCCGAAAATATGATTATCTCTTCTTTGATTGGAGGAAGTCTCGGACTGGCAAAGGAAAGAGGAATTATTGAAAAGGCACCATTTGCGAAAGAAGCTTTTTCGCTTCGTCCGACAATGAACAGTATTTTACTTTCTGAATTCCATAGCTTGAATACCGAAAAGCGTCTATCCATGCAGGATATTATGGAGAAGATGTATGACTGGAAGTCTAAGGGGATTTATCTTTTAGAAGGAAGGACGGAAGACAGTGTTGAAGCGATTGAATCGGCTATCATGCGTTATGCGACCGGAAAAGAACCCGGGGAGCTGGGAGCGGATTTGAGTGATGATTCCGTACTCTGTCGCATACTGCCTTTCTCACTGCTTCTTTGCAGAAGACGGCATCAGTTTACGGACTTGGACAGAGCTATGCTGCATGACGGAGCGAAGCTGACACATAATAATGCGGTAGCTCTCCTCATGGCAGAGCTTTATACCTATATATTACGAAATCTTGTACTTCATATCGGTGGAGAAAGCTTGGAAGAGGAACTTTCCGCTGCAGCCTCCTATGTGAGCCTCTTCTATGAAGAAGCGGAAGCGGATGATGAGGAAGAAGCAAGAATGAATGAAGAGGCCAGAGAGCAGCACCGGGAGGATGTCAAGGACTATGACCGTGTTGCGGCAGAGCATGCTCGTCTTATTCCCTTTATGAATGTAGAAGAGTTGAAAAACAAGAAAGAAGAGGATCTTATTTTAGATGGCAGTGCTGAGCACAGCTTATATGCAGCTCTTTGGGTACTGCTACATACTGCGTCCTATCAGGAGGCGGTAGAGAAAGCTGTAGAGCTTTCCGGCGGAAAGAACCTGCCGATTTTGGTATCCAGCTTAGCTGCAGCGCACTATGGGTATACTTCTATTCCGACGGAGTGGAAGGAGAGCCTAGCCGGAAAGGAAGAGGCTTACGAACTTGCCAGAGAGTGGCAGGCGAGGTGGCTTGGATAATACCTTTTACCATTATATAGTTAAAAATTTAAGGGGCTGTATAAAAACAGTCCCCTTTTCTGTTCATGATGAGTATCGTGTGCAAAGCGTGCGAAATCTCGTTAATGGACTTTGGCCGGAATCAGAGCTGACATTTCCGGATGGATTTAGGATAAAATTTTTTCTCCTACGGTTGTGATTCCGCTGATTTTGTTTTCTTTATTGTCTATCTTGATTTCTATTTTATCCTCATCATATTCTATAGCGTCGATATGTTCATCAGGTCTTTCTTCCTCTTCCTCTGTGATGGATTTCTTTTTTTCTTGTCTTCCTCTATTCTCATCTGCATAGCACGCATGCTTACGGCTAAAAGCATACATCTTGGGGTCTTTTTTTCCCTTAGGTAGTTTAAATCTTTAGGACTCACAGCCTTTCCGCTTCCGTAGCTGATGGTGATTTTTAAGACATTCATTTGTACCTTTAGTGCTTCGTTTTCTGCCTCGGCCTTCTCTTTTCCTTCTGCAATTTCTTTTTAAGGCTTGGCTGAATTTGGATTTTAATTCATTGAACTTTTTTTACATCCTCTGCAATTTTTTTGAAATCCTTTTTGTTCTTTTTTTCCGTGAGAAGGATTTTTCTTTCCATTCACTTCGATATATCCGTCTTCGGCAACACTTAGTAAATCATCCGCGCTCTCAAAGCGGAGATTCCAGTTTCTTTCGTTCTTATCTTCTTTCAGCCTTACCATAAAAGAATTGTTTACTAATACGGATTCTCCTTCACCCGTAATCTCCGGTGCTTTTTCCATTTCTGCAAAACCTTTATACTCTTTACTTAATGTAAAAAGTATCCTTCTTCTCTTGCAGTATACGGAATTCTGTAGTTTTATACTCTCCATTTAGCTCGTAACCCAAAAACCTTCTTGCCAAGCTGCTTGTAGATTGAGCCTTGCCCTCTGTTGATTCCTTGAATGCCCATTTTCGTCTCCTTATAAAAACATTCAGTATTATTTATAGTATCGACAAAATGGAAAGGAAGTATAAAAATTGCTTGCTCGTTAAGAGGCTTTCTTTAGAAATATTCGTTTGAACAATATCGTATTATTCAGAAATGTCCATGGGTAGCTTATATTATTTGCTTAAAAAAAGAACAGATAGAGAATAATCTATATAGTTAAAAAAATTTTTTTCTTTTAATGAATGAAAAAAATTTTTGCTTGACGAATGAGGAAAAATGGATTATACTACCATACAAGACTTGAATATAAGACTTGAATAAACAAGTCTCAATACAAAGGAGGAAGAGAGTATGAACGGAAAAGCAAAAAGCGGTGCCTTACTGGGAGCGGCATTCCTTATGGCAACTTCGGCAATCGGGCCGGGATTTTTGACACAGACGGCAAAGTTTACAGGAGACTTTCAGGCGAGTTTCGGCTTTGTTATCCTGATTTCCGTTATTCTTTCCGCGATTGCACAGTTAAATATCTGGCGAGTGCTTTGTGTAAGCGGAATGAGAGGACAGGATGTCGGAAACCGTTTGCTTCCGGGGCTTGGATACTTCATCTCCTTTCTGATTGTTCTTGGCGGGTTGGTCTTTAATATTGGAAATGTTGGCGGAGGCGCTCTCGGTATTCAAACTACCTTGGGGATTCCGGTACAGATTTCCTACTTTATTGCAGGGGGACTGGCCGTACTCGTTTTTCTATCAAAAGATGCTAAGGGGATTATGGATAAGCTTGTAAAGATTCTGGGCGGTATCATGATAGTGGTTATCCTTGTAGTGATTTTTATTGTGAAGCCTCCCGTTGGAGTAGCGGTAAAGAACAGCTTTGTTCCGGATGCGAGCCTCGGCACTTTGGTTCCTGCAATACTGACACTCCTTGGTGGCACGGTTGGCGGATACATCACCTTTTGCCGGTGCACACAGACTGATTGATGCCGGAGTTACCGGAGAGGGAAAACTGAAGGACATTCAGTATTCCGCAGTGATGGGCATGATTGTGGCAGCTATGGTGCGTGTACTTCTTTTCCTTGCAGTACTTGGCGTGGTGGTAAAAGGTGTGGCTTTGGATGCGGGAAATCCGGCAGCGGATGCTTTCTTCCAGGGGCAGGAGAAATCGGAAGACGCTTCTCCGGACTGGTGCTTACCTGTGCGGCTATTACATCCATCATCGGCGCGGCCTATACTTCTGTCAGCTTCTTAAAGACCTTCTCTCGAAGATTGCTGAGAAGGAAAAATCTTTGGACCATTGCCTTTATCGTGATTTCCACCTTCGTTATGGCCTTTCTCGGAAAGCCGGCAACCCTCCTTGTTTTGGCAGGGGCTTTAAACGGACTGATCTTACCGGTAACCCTTGGGGTTTGTCTTGTGGCTTCACAGAATAAGAAGATTGTGGGAGAGAACTATAAGCATCCGAAGCTCCTTCTTATCTTGGGAATCGTAGTTGTTGTACTGGCAGCCTATGTAGGCGTTCGTTCTCTTTCCGCTTTGAAATTATTCTAAAAAGATTGAACTGTATTTTGCAGAGTGATTTGGTTTATAATGAGTGCCGTACGCAATGCGTACGGCAGCTCGTTTATCTTCTTAACAAGTGCTTCAGGGAAATCCTGATATATAAGGAAAGTGTAAGATTTTACTTATCGAAAGTGTTGCAAGAAAAGTGCAAGACATTGTTTTATAGAAGGAAAAAATATGGAAAAAGTAAGAGTGCTTGCGGCAGGGGACTCCGCGATCCTGATTCTTTTTAAACAGGAAATCAGCGAAGAGGTGAACCGTCGAATCAGCGCTACGGTGCAGCTAATTAAAGATGCAACAGATTGAGGGGCATTGTGGACATGATTCCGGCTTATGCTTCCCTTCTTGTGGAGTACAACCCCTTGGTGATTCGCTATGAAGAATTATATAAGAGACTGCATTCCATAGTGAAAATGGACACAAAGGTCGAGAGTCTGGAAAAAGAAGATTTGGGAGATTCCCGTCTGCTACGGCGGGAGAATTCGGACCGGATCTTGATTTCGTTTCGGAAAAATTCCGGCTACAGCGTGGAAGAAGTGATTGAAAGACATTCGCGGGATGCCTACCTTATCTATATGCTCGGTTTTTTTGCCGGGCTTTACCTATCTTGGAGGCTTGGAGGAAAAAGCTTCATACTAAGCGACTCGATAACCCGAGGCTCTGTATTCCTGCGGGTTCCGTCGGGATAGGAGGCTCTCAGACCGGGGTATATCCCGTGGATTCTCCCGGCGGTTGGCGCTTAATCGGAAAGACACCGGTAAAGATGTATGATCCCGACTAAGCCGGATCCGATCCTCACAAGAGCCGGGAGAATACATTCGTTTCTGCCCCATTTCCCTTGAGGAATATCGGGAGATAGAAGAGGCGGTAGCGAAGGATGAGTTTGAAGTAAAGTGGTATAAGGGGGAGTAAAATGGGATTTCGCGTAATAAAAGGAGGACTTCTTACCACGGTGCAGGATCTTGGGAGATCGGGCTTTCAGGCACAGGGCTTTAATGTAAATGGCGTCATGGATAGAAGAGCCTTTCGAATTGCAAACCTCCTCCTGGACAATCCGGAAAAATGAGGCGGTTTTAGAGTGCACTTTAATCGGGCCTATACTGGAGTTTACGGCTCCCATGATTATTTCCATAACGGGAGGGACTTCCGCCCGGAGTTAAATGATGAGAAGATACCGATGTATACCGCAATTTATGTTGCGGAAGGCGATGTTTTAAAAGATTGGCTCTGCAAGGACAGGAAGAACCTGCTACATTGCTTTTTCCAACTATTTAAAGGTACCTGTGGTGATGGGTTCCCGTTCGACCAATCTGAAAAAGTCAGATCAGGGGGATTTAAGGGAAGAAAGCTGGAGGACGGCGACTTTATTGAGACCCGTATTAACAGAAGAATTTACCTTTCGAGTTTTCTCTCGAGAACGCTTCCTCTGAAAGAATATGAAGAAGATAAGGTGAAGATTCGCGTGGTCATGGGACCGGAGGAAGAAGTATTTTCCAAAAAAAGGGAATCCGGAGCTTCTTAGAAACGGAGTTCACGGTCGGTGCGGAATTTGATCGCATGGGGATGCGTCTGGAGGGAAGCTTTATCGAAACAAAGCGCGGTTCTGATATTATCTCCGACGGTATTGCGCTCGGGCTCCATACAGGTGCCTTCCCACGGAAAAACCGATTATCCTTCTTGCGGATCGGCAGACAACCGGAGGATATGGAAAGATAGCGACAGTCATTTCCGTGGATTTACCGCGACTTGTGCAGAGAAGAATGGACGATAAGATTCGTTTTCGAGGCGGTGAGTGTGCAGGAAGCGCAGCAGCTTATGCTACAGGAGGAACGAGAGCTGCAGGAGATGCGAAAAGGCAATCCATAAAGCCCTGTAAGGAAGTGCTCGAATGCAGATTGGCTGCAAAGAGATTATCCATGCTGTTCGGATAGGACAGCTTTTACGATAAGGAGAGTAGAATGTTGGATTTAGAAAAGTTAGAAGGACTGGTGAAGATTATGGAGGGCTCCACCTTAAACACCATGTCCATTAAAGACGGCGATTTTAAGATTATGATGAGTAAGCTGGATAATCCCTCCCATTGTTGCGGGAAGCGGAGTGGTGAGCAGCATCAGTGCAGTCAGCAGCGACAGCAGTGCAAGCAATTCTTCTACGGATAATACCGAGGAGGAAAATGAAGTGCATATCACAAGTCCGATTGTGGGAACCTTTTATTCCGCTAAGGGCCCAACTATTCCGGCCTTTGTAAAGGTAGGAGACACCGTAAAGGCGGGGGACACCGTCTGCATCCTAGAAGCCATGAAGATGATGAATGAAATCACGGCGGATTTCGACTGTGAAATCGAAGCGGTACTGGTTTCGAACGAGCAGAAGGTGGAATACGGACAGCCTTTTATTCCGTGTGAGAAAGCTGTAAGAGCGCTGAGCTTACGCTTTGGCGTGAGAAGCAAAAGCCTTAAATTTTAGTATCAGAAGGCGGAGCTTGCGTTTTTAGTTTCAGAAGGCAGCGGAAAACGTGAGAAAGCGTGAGAAGGCGTTGAAAGGAAACAGACTTAGTCTGTTCTACAGCTTTAAAGGAGGAAAAAGGTGTTTAAACGAGTTTTAGTGGCAAATCGAGGAGAGATTGCGGTTCGGGTTATCCGGGCGCTTCGCGCTCTTTCCGTGTCCTCCGTTGCGGTTTACTCCAAGGAGGATCAGGACGCGCTCCATAGTCGTCTTGCGGACGAAAGAGTGTGTATCGGAGAGGGCTCGGCAAGAAACTCCTATTTGAATATGGATACGATTTTAACCGTGGCGAAGAATATGGGCTGTGATGCCATTCATCCCGGCTACGGTTTTCTTTCAGAAAATGCAGGGCTTTGCTAAAAAAATGCGAAGAAAAACGGCATAGTCTTTATCGGGCCAACTGCGGAAGTGATTGACTCCATGGGAAATAAATCACAGGCGAGAGCGAAGATGCGGGAAGCCGGTGTGCCGGTGGTTCCCGGTTCCTTATCCGTTCTCTATGATGTGAAGGAGGCCTTAGAGGAAGCCAAGAAAATGGGCTTTCCGGTCATGATTAAGGCAAGCTCCGGCGGTGGCGGAAAGGGAATGCGAGAGTGCTTCGGAGAGGAGGACTTTGAAAAAGGACTTTCCTCACTGCGCAAAGAGAGTCCGCAAATGCCTTTTCGGATGATGCGATGTATCTGGAAAAGTTGATTTTAGAGCCTCGTCATGTCGAGGTACAGATTATGGGGGACAATTTCGGAAATGTCGTTGCTCTCGGGGAAAGAGACTGCTCCATACAGAGAAATCACCAGAAGCTTGTTGAGGAATCTCCCTCGCCGATTGTCAGTCCGGAAACGAGAAAGAAGATGATGGAGGCTGCCGTCAAGGCGGCAAAGTCCGTGCAGTACACCGGAGCAGGAACCATTGAATTCATCATGGATAAGAGCGGGGAGTTCTATTTTTATGGAAATGAATACTCGTATCCAGGTGGAGCACGGCGTTACGGAGCTGCTCACGAACACCGACCTTGTCATGGAACAGATTAGAGTTGCGGCAGGAGAGCCCTTGAGTCTTAAACAGGAAGAGATTCCCTTCCTTGGGACACAGCATAGAGTGCAGAATCAATGCGGAAATTCCGGAGAAAAAAACTTTATGCCCAGTCCCGGTAAAATCACGGCGCTTCACCTTCCCGGCGGAAACGGGGTGCGTGTCGATACCGCGCTTTACACCGGCTATAACATTCCGATGGAGTACGACTCCATGATTGCCAAGGTACTGGTGCTGGGACGAGACCGGAATGAAGCGATTCGGAAAATGAAGGTTGCCCTCGAAGAAATGCTGGTCCTCGGTGTGGAGACGAATCTCGATTTTCAATATAAGATTATGCAGTCCGAGGCCTTTCGGGAGGGAAAAGTTGATACCGGTTTTGTAGAGCGTTTTATGCTTTCGGGAAAGTAGGAGAAGATGAAGGTTGACTTAAATGCAGATGTAGGAGAGTCCTACGGAAGATATACCTTGGGACTCGATGAGGAGCTGATTCCGCTTATTTCTTCGGCAAATATTGCCTGCGGCTTTCATGCGGGAGATCCCGTTGTGCTGGAAAAGACGGTCGGAATCTGTGAAAAGGCGGGAACCGCAATCGGTGCACACCCGGGCTTTCCGGACTTGCAGGGCTTCGGAAGAAGAAATATGAATTTAAGCCCGAAGGAAGTGAAGGCGATGATGCTCTACCAGATTGGGGCGGTAGATGCTTTTCTCCATAAAAACGGCGGAAAGCTTCAGCATGTAAAACCGCACGGCGCCCTCTACAATATGGCGGCAAAGGAGGAAAGCCTTGCAAAAGCCATTTGCGAAGCGGTTAAGGAATACGATAAGAGCCTCATTATTCTTGCACAAAGCTCCGGTGCCCTCTATAAAGAGGCTGTAAAAGCTCGGTCTTCCTGTTCGTGCGGAGGTCTTTATGGATAGAGCCTACGAAGAGGACGGCAGCCTTGTGGCAAGAAGCAAGGAAGGGGCGATGATTACCGATGAAAACCTCGCCATCGAGCGTGTGCTTTCCATGATTTTAAAGGGAAAGGTGCAGGCAATCAGCGGAAAGGAAATCCCCATACAGGCGGATTCCGTATGCGTTCACGGAGACGGAGAGAAGGCAGTTCTCTTTGTAAAGAAATTACGAGCGGCTCTTATGGAAAACGGGATTGGAGATAAGGAAGCTTTGTGAGTAAAAGAGAAGATTAATAGCATTAGAGAAAAGGCATCCGTAAGGGTGCTTTTTTTATGCTGTAAGTTTACAAGCTAAGTAGATGAAAAAAGCTGAGCAGACAAAAAAATGCGGCTTGCCGCAAAAAAATTGTATGGTATATTTAAGCTTTAGAAATATAGGAGGTAGATAGGATAAGTTTGTCTTGAAAATAGTCTGGACGGGCATGCTAAGTCTACCTTATAACGTACTCTATTGTCTTCATTGTTGTGGGGAATAAACTTAACAAAGTAAAAGAAGGAGTGTGTAGCATGGAATTACTGGATTATCTAAAATGGAGAAATGATGTTCCCTTATCCGTTTCCCCCTTTAATGAGGTGGACAATGTCATCCTTTCCTATCTTTCCTATATCGATTTTCGAGATTTGAGGGAGGACTGGAACGGCTTCTTTGATTTAAAAGAGCTTTTTCAAGATTTTTGTGAAAAGCATTCTTTGGAAGAAATCCAGACCACAGGAGAGTTTACGGAGCGAGCTCCCCTCTTACTGAAAGAAATGATGGAGGGAGAACGCTTTTCTGCTACCAAGGTCGGTTATTATGCGGAAGACTTTGACAAGGATAAGGTGAAGCAATTTGCTGCACTTGTCTTTCTCTTGCCTGACGGCAGAAATTATATTTCTTTCCGCGGAACGGATAAGACGATTACCGGCTGGAAAGAAGATTTTCTCATGAGCTGCCAATCGGAAACAGCAGGAGCCAAAGAAGCAGTAGCGTATTTTAACAAGATTGCTCCCTGTTTTGGAGGGAGAGCTTATCTTGGGAGGACACTCGAAAGGTGGAAACTTTGCCATGTATGCAGCTGCTTTTTTTGTGAGGCAGAGCACAAGGAGCGTATTGTGCAAGTTTATAATAATGACGGTCCCGGCTTTCGAGAGGAAGTGATTCAGACTCCGGAATTTCAGGAGATTTTACCGAAAATTCTTACCATTGCGCCACAAAGCTCCATTATCGGGCAACTCTTATCTAATCCTGCAAAGCAACATGTGATTCACAGTACGGCAAAGGGCATTTTACAGCATGACGCCATGACTTGGGAGGCGGAAAAAGGATAGCCCTTGTCTCTTCGGAACTGGATGAGCTTAGTGAGTATACGAAAAACCACCTTGGGAAGCTGGCTGGAAAGCATGGACGATGAAACCAGAGAATCCCTTTGCACTACCGCATTTTCCCTGATTGATAGTACAAAATTCGGAGACCTTTATCGAGTTTCTCCGGGAATTTAATGAAAAACATGGAAACCATCTGGAAAGGAGATGGGAAAGCTTCCGGAAGAGAAGAAAAAGAAATCATGAATGCTTTAGCAAATTTGATGGAAAGCAGTAAGAAGTCGGCTCTTCAACACATGAAAGACGGCGGACAGGCGGTACTTAATCAAATACAAAGCAGTGGACAGGCTCTGCTAAGCCAAATGAAAACCGGTGGCCATGCGGCCATTCATCAAGTTTTGGGAAAGACAAAGGAGGAAGGGGAGCAGGTGTAGAGGATTTATGATATAATCTACAATTCTTTCCTATCTTATTGACCTGCGGTCAATAGCATCCTTCGCTCAAAGAGCTCAGCTAATTCTTCTTTCTCAATAAGCAAATAATAGTAGACTATTTTCAATCCATTTTTATATCAGCTTTTCTATATCCTCCTGTCCTGTAAAATTGTCAGTTTTCCAAAGGGAATATACGGAAACCATAGCCAATCCACGCTCGTCAGATCTATATCTGCCATGCGGAGCGTGGGGACAGGATGGCGGAGGACAGCACTTCATGCTGTTTTCGGGCGGCAAGTCCAAAAAGGGATAGACGCACAAGTATCGCAAGGGAGTGTAGTGCCCTCGATGGAACGAAGTGACGAAATATTCTCGGTCGGGCAGTTTTATTTGTTACTCTTTTGTATCGTAAATAATTCTGCCTGTAAAGTAAATTGAAATGTCCATTTGAACTAAATCTTCTGTTTCTAAGATAGATAAATAACCGGAATACAATACTTGATTATACCCATATAATTCATCTACAATTTCAAAGCTATAGTTTTTGTATCTCTTTATAAAGTGTTTTAGTTCTAATTTCTCACCATTGAATTTTTCCATAGTTTCCCATTTGCTCTGCAACATCACGCTGGTAAAATCAAAATCCACACCTTCGATTGTGATGCTTCCCTCGACCTGTTCAAAAAGGTTCTGTAAGTTTTTTTATATCCGTCCTCAAATTCAAGTACTATTGTTTGATCTTGCATTATAATCTTTTTTGACCCGCATATCATGTAGACTATATGGAATGGGCGGATTGTGTTTATATTCTGTCCTCATGAGACCTCCCCGTCAAAGCCCGATTTGTTGCACAATTTTCATATTCAAATTATACCAAAAAAACTTGTGAACAACGGCACTTTTTACTCCATCCTGCCCGGAAATAGAGTAAAGATTTTGTCAGTTGATAAAGAAATAAAAAGAGTAATCATTAATCCTTTGATACAATGGTTTCGACTAAAAAAACTATGCAAAGGAGACTACTCTCATGGATATTGTAGCACTATTAGAGGTTTTTGGTAAAAGGTTTACTTGATGCAGAGAACAAATTTTTTTGAAAATCCTAAGGACTTTAGTTCTCTGAGAGGTCTGTGAAAAGCTCTACAGAGGCTTTTTCTGCTTCTTTCTTGGGTGAAGTTCTTTCAAGAATGAACTCAATGCTTAGTGATTGTGGAGCCAGAAAAGAACGTTTTAACATTCAGAGGGTCGATAAGCGGACGCTGATTACCTCTGTTGGAGATGTGGTGTTTGATTGTACGTATTTCAAGAGGAAAGCAGAGCAAGGAGGTCACTCATACTTGCTGGAAGAACTTATAGGGTTGGATTCTCATGAGCGGTTTTAGTGAGGAAGCTGAGGTAATGCTACTCACGGAGGCATTAAAAACAAGCTATCGTGAGGCGACAAATGTACTGCCATCCAAGCAAAGAATTAGCAAGACCACAGTGATGAATAAAATACATGGTCTAACAGATAGTGTTACACTTGAGGGTCTTTCCGGCAAGAAGCAAGTGGAGTATCTTTTTATTGAGGCAGATGAAGACCACATTGCAGAACAGCATGGCAAGGAGTCCAAGGATAATAAGAGCTTTATTTCTAAGCTGATTTATGTGCACGAAGGAAAGTTTGAATCCGCTGTAAAGGAAGAAAAAGAACTCAAAAAAACAGCTTTTTATTTTGCCGGCCTTTATCCCGAAAAGAAGGAAATGCATGCCTTTGGGCTAAAAGTTTCTGACTACATTGAAAAGACATATGATAAAGAGAACTTAAAGAAAGTATTTATTAGTGGTGACGGAGCCCAGTGGATAAAGAATGGGACGGAGTTCATTGAAAAGGCAGTCTTTTGTGCAGATAAATTTCACTTGATGAAATATATTAATCAGGCTGCAACGCAGATGTTAGATGAAAAGGATATCGCTAAAGAAGAATTATGGCATTTATTATACTCTAAGCATTCCACTAAGGCTTCATTCTCAAAATATATAGATTGTATGGCGGCATCAGGGAGAAATGCGGAGAGAATAGAAAGCTTGCGGACGTATGTGTTAGAGAATTGGGCGGCTATCAGAAGAACACTAAGAAACAAGCTTGTACAAGGCTGTAGTGCAGAGAGTCATGTAAGTCATGTGTTATCTGACCGCTTAAGTTCAAGACCTCTATCATGGAGCCAAAAGGGTGCTGACAAGATGAGTAAGCTAAGGTGTTATGAGAGAAACTATGGAAGAGAGAAGCTTCTTCAGTTGGTGCGGATAGGTCGAGAAGAAAGAAAGCTGGAAGCGACCGGAACAGAAGGGATAAGTGTAAAGGAAATAAGACTTAGAGATGTGTTAAAAGAGCACTATGATGCGTCAAAGAAATATATAGATGGGCTCCATGCATCAATTCCGGGAGAAACGGTTAAGAAGACTTTCTCCATACGGAACCACCTCCGTTTATTATAAAATTTTGACATGACATAAAAATGATAATAAGATAATTGAAAAGTTGAGGACCTATATCAAGGTGTATTTTTGAAGCTCGTTAACTGACAGTAAGTTTACTCCATCCCTGCCCGGAAATAAGCTTGCAAAAGCCATGATGTAAAATGTAGAAATTACATCATGGTTTTTCTTTTCTGATGAGTCCTGTCAGCGAGATGGCGGTAGTTCATTCTAAAGCGCTGTTATAACAAAGCCTAGAACTTTACTATTGGACATTATTAAACATAATTTTTGATGGAGGATCTATGCAGGTTTCAACCAAATTTACCATTGCCTTACACATTTTAATTGCCGTGAAATACTTTGAAGAAGAATACAAGCTCACCAGTGATTTTCTCTCCGCCAGTATCGGCAGTAACCCGGTGATTATTCGAAACATCATGTCTCAGCTTCGAGAGGCGGGAATGATAGAAATCAAACGCGGGCCGGGAGGAATGCATATCACCAGAGATTTAAAGGATATTTCTTTTTTAGACATTTATCAGGCGGTGGAAACCAGCGGTCAGGGAGAGCTTTTTCAACTTTCATGAGAAGCCAAACCCAAACTGCCCCTGTGGGGAAAAAAATATTCATAGGATCTTAGATGAGAGCCTTCTTGCAGTGCAGAAAAAAGTTTGAAGAAGAACTGAAAGAGCATTCCGTGGCAGAGGTGTATGAGAGGATGGATAAAGCATAAAAATGTCCCCCGGAATCTAAAAATATTCTCCCTTTTTCTTTCTTTTTAAATCTTTTAGAATGAAAGAAAAGGGATATTTTAGATTGTGAAAAAAAGAGGCGAATATGGGGAACAGTTTTGGTTCAAAATGAAAAAAATATTTGCCAAGTCTTTTTTTCCGGCACCAAGGTTTTTGAAAGGGCGTGAATCTGGAATTAGGCCATGGAGAGATTTTTGGCGCTCTTAGGAGAGAACGGTGCAGGAAAAATCCACTTTAATGAAGATTCTCAGTGGAATCTACAGTAAAGACAGCGGAGAAATCTATTTAGACGGAGAGCTTTGCCATTTTCAAAAATCCGAAAGAAGCACAGAATAAGGGCGTTGCCATCATCCACCAGGAAATGAATCTGTGTAACGATTTAAGCGTGAGTGAAAATATCTTCTTGGGTAGAGAAGTGATGGATGGGTTAAGACTGAATCATAAAAAGATGGATGAGGAGGCCCAGAAGATTTTGGATGATTTGGGCATCAGCATGAAGTCTACAGAGCTGGCAGGGGACTTAAAAGTATCGGAACAACAGATGGTGGAGATAGCCAAAGGCTCTTTCTCAAGATGCCAAGATTCTCATCATGGATGAGCCGACATCCGCCTTAAGCAGAAAGGAAATTGAGGACCTTTTCCGGGTAATTCGAAAGCTAAGAGATGAGGGTAGAGGAATTATCTATATTTCTCATAGGTTGGATGAGCTTCGGGCGATTGCGGACAAGGTCAGTATATTACGAGACGGAGAAAATGTTATCTCCGGAGACTTAAAGGATTTTTCCATTGATGACATTATCCGACACATGGTGGGAAGAGAAATTCAGGACAAATTTCCTCGAATTCTTTGCGAAAAGGGAAAAGAAATCCTTAGGGTAGAGAGTTTAAATGCCGGCCCCAAGGTAAGAGATATTTCTTTTAGCCTTTATGAAGGAGAAATCCTTGGAATTGCGGGGCTGATGGGAGCGGGAAGAACGGAGATGACCAGAGCGCTTTTCGGGGTGGATGAAAAGACTTCCGGGAAAATCTACCTTTTTGGAGAGGAAGTCAAAACAAATACACCTAAGGATAGCATAGAGCTCGGTATGGCTTTAATTCCGGAAGACAGAAGAAAAGACGGACTTTGTACGGATTTAAGCATACGAGAGAATATATCCCTCCCTAATCTGGACAGCATGAAAAATTCTTTAGGAGTTCTATCTAAGGACTTAGAGTTGAAAATTAGTGAGGATACCATAAAAAGCTTGAATGTTAAAGCTAAGGACCGGGAAATGATTTCCAAGAATCTTTCCGGAGGAAATCAACAGAAGGTGGTTTTAGGCAAAATGGTTGGTAAGAAATCCTAAGGTAATCCTTTTTGATGAACCCACTAGAGGAATCGATATCGGAGCCAAAGGTGGAAATTTATCAAATTATGAATGAACTGAAGAAGAAGGGGGTAGGTGTTCTCTTTTATTTCTTCGGAAATGGAAGAAGTGCTGGGAATGTCCGATCGAATCTTGATATTCTGTGATGGGAGAATCACAGGGGAATTAAGTCGGGAAGAGGCAAATCAGGAAAAATATTTTTGAAGTTGGCAACAAGGTATGAAGAAAAGGTATAAGCGAGGTAATCAGTTACGAAGAAAAAGGGCTTAGCTAAGAAAAAGCGGGAGTATCAGGCTTGAAAAATATCTGTTTTGCGGGGAGTGAAAATGAAAAACAAAGTAAAAGAAATACTGAGAATCAGAGGAATGAGAGGAGCAATTACTGCTTTTGTGGGGCTAGTAATTATTTACGTTGTTTTCGGATGTATCAATGACAAGGTCTTTTTCTTTACAAAACAACTTAAATCTTCTTCGTTCCATGGCAAAGTATTTACTCATCGGAATCGGACAAAGCTTTGTCATGATTACCGGGAACATTGACTTATCCATTGGTTCCGTGGTGGGAATGAGTGCCATGGTGACCGCAAGCTTGATGACAAGAGGAGTGCCCATTGTGGTAGCTCTGTTGGTCAGCCTCCTGATTGGTCTTATTATCGGATATGTGAACGGAGAATTGGTAGGAAAGTTCCAGATGCCTCCTTTTATTGCCACCCTGGGAACCATGTTTGTGGCAAGAGGCATTGCTTATCTGGTCAACGGAAACCGAAATACGGATAACATTGCCAGCATCTTAGGAAAGGATCAAGGTAAATTTTTTCAGGATGCCTTTTACTACGGAAAGATTCTGGGCATCTATACGACCTTCTGGATTGCCTTTTTGATTTTCCTGATTTTCAGTTTTATCTTAGGGAAAACCAAACTGGGAAGGCATATCTATGCTGTTGGCTCCAATAAAGAAGCTTCCAGATTATCCGGTGTGGATATTGTTTCCGTAATCAAGAAAACTTACCTGATTTCCGCGTTTTGCTCTGTGATTGTAGGATTTATCCTCTGCGCACAGGCCGGAATGGGAAATATGGAAGCCGGAAATATGTACGAAATGTATGGTGTTGCCGCCGGTGTAATCGGAGGAGTATCTCCTCTTGGAGGCTCCGGCCTCTTACTGGGAACCTTTCAGGGAGCACTGCTTTGGCAGACTTTGGAAAATGGTTTAAACATGGTGGGGGCTCAGGTAGGTATTCAGCGAATTGTAATCGGTGTAATTGTGGTACTGGCAGTACTCATGGATGTCTTGGTTCGAAGCGGAAATTTGTTTTCCAAGAAGAATAAGCAGTAAGTGAGGATTGCTATAATATAGAAAGAGAGGAAAACATTATGAAAAAGAAACTTATTTTGCTTGCTGCACTTTTATCCGCTGCAATGCTCTTTGGCTGTACTTCAGATAAGCAGGATGCTAAAGACACTACTGCGGCAGTGACGGAAGGAACTACAGCGGCAGGAGAGGAAAAGGCTACGGAGGAAAAGGCGGAGAACAGTGGAGAGACAACAGTAAAGGCTGATAAGCCTTATAAACTGGCTCTTATTACTATGGATTCTCTTGACCAGCACTGGGTTACCTTAAATGAAGGGGCTCAGGCGGAAGCAAAGCTCGTTGGCGTGGAAGTAAAGTTTATGTCTCCGGATACCAAGGATGACTCCAAGCAGATTGAGTGTGTAAACAATGCCGTTGCAGGCGGCGTGGACGGAATTATGATAGCAGCAAACGGACCGGATGCCATTTCTGCTTCTTTAAAGGAAGCACAAGCACAGGGAATCAAGATTGTTTATGTGGATTCTCCTGCCAATGTAGATGCGGAAGCAAGCTTTTGCCACCAACAACAAGCAGGGTGGAAAAGACTGCAGGAGAAGAAATGAGAAAAAGCTTTGGAAGCACAGGGGGTTACAGAAGGAACTATCGGTATTATCAGTACCAATGCTTCTACCCAGTCCACAGTAGACCGTGACAGTGGCTTCAGAGAGGCTTTTGAAGGCTCCAAGTTCACTATCGAAGAGACACAATACTGTGACGGAGATGCTGCGAAGGCACAGACCATTGCAGAAAACTTTATTACCAAGGGCGTAGTAGGAATCTTTGGTGCAAACGAAGGCTCTACTGTAGGAACAGGAAATGCAATTAAGGCTTCCGGCGATAGCAAGATTATCGGTGTAGGTTTTGATAAGTCTGACAATATTAAGAGCTTAATTCAGGATGGATATCTTCTTTGCACAATGGCACAGAATCCGGATGTCATGGGTAAGATGGGTGTGGATGCATTAGTAGAATCTTTGAATGGAAAAGACTTAAAGGGCGAGACTGTGGATACCGGTGTATCTGTTTTAAATAAGGATAAGCTTAAGTAAGCTTTAACAAAAGAAATAGGAAGGCGGCTTTTAGAATAATCTGAAGCCGCTTTTCTTGCATGAATTGAAGAAAAAAGAGGGACGCATGGAGAGATATTATTTAGGATTTGATTTAGGAGGAACAAAAATCTGCTGTCATTTTGGGAAGAGATGCGGGAGGTCCCATAGAAATTTTGAAAAGGGAGGAAATTCCTACTTTTCAGGGAAACAGAAGTCCTTTGGAAACGATAGAATGCCTCTGCAAGATAGGAGAAGACTTCCTTTTAGAAAAAAATATCCAACTTCAATCTACAGGAGTCAGCTGCGGTGGGCCATTAGATGAAGAAAAAGGACTGATTCTATCGCCACCAAATCTTCCCGGCTATGATGAGATTCCTATAAAGCGTATTTTTAGAGGATAGATTTCAAGTTCCTTCTTTTTTGGAAAATGATGCCAATGCCTGCGCCCTTTGTGAGTGGAGATTTGGAGCAGGACAGGGGACAAAAAATATGATTTTTTTGACCTTTGGAACAGGGATGGGAGCCGGACTGATTTTGAATGGAAGTTTATATCGGGGAAGTTCCGGAATGGCAGGAGAAGTAGGGCATATTCGTCTTTCCAAGGGTGGTTCCTTTGGTTACAGGGAAAGAAGGCTCTTTTTGAAGGATTTTGCTCCGAAATGGCATTAAAAGAAATGGCAAGGAGAATGTATAAAGGAAAGAGAAGAAGGGGGCAGTTTGGAAGAGCAGGACAAAGGGTATTATAGACTTTTCACTGTGAAAAAAATCTGGCTTCTTTAGTAAAAGACGGTTCTCCTTTTGCCAAGTCGGTCTTTGATCGTTCTGCCTATTATTTGGGAAGAGGCCTTGCCTTACTTATTGATATTCTAAATCCGGAATGTATCGTGATAGGCAGTATTTATGAGCGATGCGAAGCTTTATTTAAAGAAAAAGTAGAGGCAGTAATTCGGGAAGAATGTTTTACAGAAAGCGTAAACTTATGTAAAAATAGAAAAAAATCAAAACTTAGTGATAATATCGGAGATTATGCAGCTCTTTCTGTTGCTATGGAAGTCCAAAGAGGAAGAGCATAATGATATAAATGCAATGAAGAAGGGCATTAGCTTATAAATGTAATAAAGAAGTGCATAAGGATATAAATATATTAAAGAAGAGCAAACTTATAGTATGAAAAAGGCTTGACGTAGAAGATGAAAGCTAAGGAAACAGGAAATGAGAGTCTTGATAGCGGATGATGAAGAACGGATATGCGAGTTAATTCAGTTTTTGGGGAATTTTCAGGAGGAAGGCATGGAATGTCTTCCTTTTGCGAAGACTGGAAAAGAGGCTTTGGAAAGGGTAGAGAAAGAACGTCCGGAGCTTTTGATTACGGATATTAAGATGCCCGTTTTTTTCAGGACTGGACATAGCCAAAGAAATTGCCAGAAAGAAACTTCCTACCAAGGTTATTATTGTTTCCGCTTATTCAGACTTTTCCTATGCCAAGGAGGGAATACAGGCAGGGGTTTCAGACTATCTGTTAAAAACCGATTAAGAAAAAAAGGAACTGCAGGAAAGCGTTCGGAAGATTAAGGAAGAATTGACTGGGCCAAGTCTGGAAACCATGATGAAAGATATGCCTTGCTCTCATTTGGTTTCTTTGTCTAAAAAGTATATTGACCGACATTTTGAGGAGAATATCGGTTTGGAGGAAGTGGCAGAGCATTGTAAGGTCAGCGCCTCTTATTTAAGCACACAGTTTAAGAAGGAACTGTCGCTTGGCGTCAATAAGTATATTTCCGGGCTCAGGATGGAAAGAGCTAAGCTGCTTTTTGGCAGAAACCAATTTGAGTATTACGGAGATTGCTTCCCGGCTATTTTATTATGATGCAAAAATATTTTTTTCCAAATGTTTTTTTGAGAAAAATGGGGATGAACCCCAAGGACTATAGGAATTCCTTACATGAAAAATCGGAGCGAATAAGACAGAATATAAATCGGAATCGGGGACAAGGCTTAGTGAGAGCGGAGAAGAATGGTCGGAGCTCCTTATCCTCTCGCCTTCTTCGACTGTATGCTCTAACGCTGGCTTTTATTTTTTTGTTATCTATTTTTTTATTATTTACCTACTGCTCGCAACAGGAGGCAGCTTCTTTCAGACGGGAATGAAACTGCTTCTTCTGGGGCTTCTATGTCTTTGTATATTGACACTTGCTTATTTTTATTACGATATTCTCAGACCTTATAAAACTTATCAGTCCACACTGCGAAGAGTCTTGGAAGGATATAGTGAAGTGCAGGAATTACAGAAACTTCCGGTTTATTTGACAGAGGAAAGTTATGAAGAATACCATTATATTTCGGAAATCCTCAGCGCTAATCAGATTATAGAGGAAGGGGAGAAGATGGCTTACATTCAAAACCTGCAAAACCAGATGAACCCTCATTTTCTCTATAATATTCTGGAAAATATTCGCTCGGAAAGTCTTTTAAACGGTTTGGAGTCAGTGGCAAACATGGCAGAGCTTTTGGGCGATTTCTATCGTTATACCATCTCCCAAGAAGACAACTTTGTTTCTTTAAAAGAAGAGCTGGACAATGCTGAAGTATATTTTCAAATTCAGCGATTTCGGTTTTCAAAAAAATTAGAATTGAAAGTTAAGGTACAAGAGAATTTGTTATCTCTAAAAGTACCAAGAATTTTACTGCAACCTATCGTGGAAAATAGTATTGTGCATGGCTTAGAGGGAAGAGAATCTGGGGGGAAGGTAGAGATTTCCATTAGCCGCAGTAATCAGCATGTTTATATTCAAGTCTCCGATGACGGCATCGGCATAGAGGAGGAGAAGCTAAGGCAGATAAATGAAGATCTTCGGAATATCCGTAGAGGATTTCAAGGAGGCGTAGTGGGAAAAAGGCGGTATGGGTAAGGCCGGAATGGGAGTTTCTCTCCTGAATATTCAGGAAAGAATCCATTTGCTTTACGGACGGGAATACGGTTTATATTTGCAGTCCTTAGAAAATTCCGGAACGGATGTGTGCATGGTACTTCCCCGGGAGCTTTCCGTAAAGCAAGAAGAGGAAAGTTTTATCAGTGAAAGTCTGGATCTTTTGTCCGAGAAAGAAAATGCTTTGATTATTAACACAATCAGTACTAAAGAGCCGGAAAAAAAGAAGAACTTCTTTTGCTTTAGAGCTGTATCTGTCTGAGGGAAATCGATTTTCTGTAGAAAATCTATCCTTTCAGCTTTTTTTCCGGAGAAAGCTTAATGTTTTTTTATCTTTGGACAAAGCTATTCCCAAGGATTTGATCATAGCCTTGAACGCTGAGAAAGAGCCGTATTATGGCTGTGTAAAGTCCTATGAGAACAAGATGAAAATTTTCCCAAAGGTCTGGATGGTAGGAGATGGCAGTTCCTTAATAGAGGGGCAGACTGTGCTTTCTAATCTTTTTGTCTATCAGCCGAAATATCCTCATTTTCTCCTTCGAAACAAAGAATTGATTGCCGAATATAAAGACTTGTTTCCGGAACTTTCCAAAGAAATTCCCTTCCGGGAGCAGGTGGAAGCTTTGGAAGGAAAACAGAGAATTTTAGTAGAAATCATGAAAGGACTAATTGCAGGGGCCAGAGTCTTTGCTCTATGGGAAGTCCATCTAGGGAAAAGAAGATGAGAAAGAGCTTTTATGCCCATATAGAAAAAAATGGAAGAAAGAAGGCTATGCCTTTTTGTTTTTTTCTCTTCGGAGCCTTCGGATGCTGAAAAAGCCCTGTGAGCGATTGGGGATTTGGAAGGAGAGGAGAATATTGAAGGTGATTACTAATTCACTGTAAAGGGGTCTTTTACCATGGTAAAAGGAAATACATTGTTTTTCTTCGCTTGCCAAGTCTGGTGCATTACGGTATTTTTATACGGGGATTGGGGCTTCACTTTTTTTCTTGCAGGGAGTCCTTTTTCGATTATCAATTATGAAAATGTAAAGAGGGTAAAGATTGGAGGTATTATGCAGCATCAAATTTTTAGGAGATAACGATTGTCCTATTTTTGGAAATCTACTTAAATGCGGGAGAAGCAGTGAAAAATTGAGCGTGGTTCCATGGCCTATATGTACGGTGTGGAATTACAGGGGAAAATGAATTCCGGCTCAAACGGAGGCGGTCTCGGCGGTTTACTTAGCGCCGTAGGAAGAAGTATTGCCAGTGGCGAAAGTATGTTTATTACTGAGGCTAGAGGCGTGATGAATGGCGGAAGAATCGGTGTTGCTCCCTCCATTCCCGGAAAAATTGTCTGTTTACCAATTGGAGAAAGGCAGTATCGCTTAAATACCGGCGCCTTTTTTTGGCAGGAGACTATTCAGTGGGCTACTCCATGAAGATGCAGGATATCGGGAAAAGCTTTCTTCGGTGGAACCGGTGGACTCTTCGTAATGGAAACGGAAGGACAGGGAGATGTCTTTGTCAATGCCTTTGGGGACCTCTTGGAGTTGGAAGTGCATCCTGATTCTCCGATGACGATTGACAATGACCACGTGGTAGCTTGGGACAGAAATCTGGACTATCATATTTCCGTGGCTTCCGGAACTTTCGGCTTTACTACAGGTGAAGGTCTGGTAAATCGTTTTGTAGGAGAAGGGAAAAGGTCTATATTCAGACCAGAAACTTAAGCAGTCTGGCTTCGGCATTTACCTCTAGCCAGCACTGAATAAGAACAGCGGAAAAAGGTGGATTTTCATTCTAAATACAGTAAATAACTGAAAAAGAGAACTCTTCCGATGATGTAGCGCCTCTAATCGTTAGATCTGAAACTCTAACGATTGGAGAGCGGTACATTAGAGGGGAGTTTTTTATATGGCTTAAATAATGATGATAATACGGAAATTTTTTTGTGAAGAAACTAAGCTACAATGCAATCCTTTTTCCATATAATAACAAATTGATTTTATGAATTTCTTAGTTTTTTTATAAGATTTCCGTTGATTGACTTTAAAAATGAAAGTGTTAAAAATATGAAAACGGTTTTCATTTTAAGGCAAAAGAAAAACGAGAAAGATTCTGGAGGAAAGTATGGCGGAAAAAAACCATTTATAAAGACCCAACATAAAGAGGAGCTTTTATCCTATCTTTCCACTTGTCCGGGTATGCACTTTACGGTATCGGATCTAGTTTCTCATTTTTCGGGAGGAGGGAAAACCAATCGGCACAACCACGGTCTATCGCCAGTTGGAGCGACTGTGTGAAAAAGGAGTGGTAAACAAATACATCATTGACCAGAACAGTCCGGCCTGCTTTGAGTATGTCGGGGAGAGGGAAAAGGGCGGAGGAAGCCCATTCCTGCTTTTCATTGTAAAGTGTAATGTCTGCGGAAAGCTCATTCACTTTACACTGCCATGACCTGAAAGGGATGATGCAGCATCTCCTTACGCACCACGGTTTTCACTGGGATTCCAAGAAAACGGTCTTCTACGGATTATGTGCAGACTGTGCCAAGAAAAAGGAGCAGAACAAACTATAGTATTTCCAAGAAAGGAGCCTCAAGATGAGACTGAAAAAAATGCATTTTGGCGGGAGGAATCATGCTTTCCACTGCCGTACTGTTTGCCTGTGGAAACAAGAGCGGTAAAGAAATGGAGACGACAGCCGCTGCTGTAACAACCGATGCGGAAAAAGAGTATGGAAACCGAAAAAAAGTACGGATAAGCCCACAGAAGGAAAAAAGTTACAGATTGTGACCACAAATTTCCCCTCCTATGATTTTGCCCGTGCCATTACCAAAGAAGATGCGGATGTCACCATGCTCGTTAAGCCGGGTGCGGAAACACACAGCTTTTGAACCGAGTCCGCAGGACATTATCACCATTCAGAATGCGGATCTCTTTATCTATACCGGCGGAGACAGCGACGAATGGGTAGACGGAATTTTTGGAATCTATTTCGGATAAAAAAACTTTCATGTGTTTAAGATGATGGATGCCGTAAATCTCATTGAAGAAGAGACGGTAGAAGGCATGCAGGAAGAAGAGCATGAGCATGCGGATGCAGACCATGGAAATGAGGAAGCAGACCATGAAAAAAAGCGGATCAGGCAGAAGAGCATGAAGAGGAAGGTCCGGAAATGGACGAGCATGTTTGGACTTCCCCGAAAAAAATGCCATTACCATTGTAGAAAAAGCTGGAAGAGACTCTTTCCGGACTTGATGAGAGCCATAAAGACAGTTTCAAGGCAAACAGTGAGTCTTATGTTAAGGAACTTGAAGAGTTGGACAAGAGTTTCAAAGAGGTAGTGGATAGCGGAAAGAGAAAAAGAAATCATTGTGGCGGATCGTTTCCCTTTGCTTATTTCTGTAAGGAGTACGGCTTAAGCTACTTTTGCCGCATTTCCGGGATGCTCAACCGATACACAGCCTTCTGCGGCAACCATTGCCTTCTTAACGGATAAGGTGAAGGAAGATAAGATTCCGGTTGTTTTCCATATCGAAATGGGAAATGAGGATATGGTCAATGCCATCAGTAGAGATACAGGAGCAAAGAAGATGCTTCTAACTCCGTGCACAATGTTACAGACAGCGATTTTAAGGCAGGAAAGACCTATGTGGATCTGATGAAGCCGAATGTAGATGCTTTAAAGGAGGCGTTAAACTAGATGTCCTATATATCCCTAAACAATGTTGGATTTTCCTACGAGGGAAAGACGGTATTGTCCGATGTTCATTTCTCTGTAGAAAAAGGTGACTACCTTTGTATTGTTGGGGAAAACGGCGCAGGAAAAAAAGTACCCTTTTAAAGGGACTTTTGGGCTTAAAGAAAGTGAGTGAGGGGAAGCATTGTCTTCGGAGACGGTTTAAAGGCAAATGAAATCGGCTACCTTCCCCAGCAAACCGAAAGCCAAAAGGATTTTCCCGCCAGCTGTTATGAGGTAGTAGAGTCGGGTAGATTAAATAAACTTTCGTTTTTCCCTTTTTATCGAAAAGAAGATAAGAAGAGTGTAGAAGACGCTATGGAGTACTTAAAGGTGACAGATCTGAAGAAGTCCTGCTTCAGAGACCTGTCCGGCGGACAGCGGCAGAGGGTTCTTTTGGCAAGAGCCCTCTGTGCCAGCGAGAAAGCTCCTTGTTGTGGATGAGCCGGTTGCAGGACTGGATCCTCTTGGCACAAAAAAAGAGCTCTATGAAATGCTCGATAAGTTAAATAAAGAAAAGGGGATGACCATTATCATGGTCTCTCATGATGTGAAGGAAGTGGTGCAGCATGCTAAAAACCATTCTGCACCTTGACCGCACGCAGTGCTTTTTTTCGGAAGTGCAGAGGACTATCTTTCCTCGAAGTGGGGAAAACTTTTTGGTAAAGGAGGAAGAAAAATGCTTAATTCTTTACTGAAAGATGTTCCAGTACGACTTTATGATTCGTGCTCTCGTGGTGGGAGGTCTGGTTTCCTTTGTGCTCCGCCCTTCTTGGAACAAGTCTTGTCTTTAAAGCGCTATTCCATGATTGGAGACGGTCTTTCCCATGTGGGGCTTTGCGGCATTGGCCATAGCTTATGCCCTCAATTTTTGCACCGATGTCGGTATCCATTCCGGTCTGTGTGATAGCGGCATTTTTTTCCTCCTGCAGCTGGAAGAAAGCTCCAAAAATAAAGGGAGACGCGGCTACGGCACTGCTTTGCAGCGGGGCTTTGGCGGTAGGCGTTATGACGATATCCCTTAACCTCCGGAATGAATACGGATGTATGCAACTATATGTTCGGCTCCATCCTGGCTATCAGCCCTTCGGATCTTCGACTTTCCGTCGTTCTTTCCGTGGTTGTTTTGTTCTTATACATTGTATTTTTATCCCGCGTATTTTTGCGGTAACCTTTGATGAGACTTTCGCGAAGGCCAGCGGCACCAACACACGCTTTTACAATATGGTTCTGGCGCTTTCTTACCTCGATTACCATTGTGCTCGGTATGCGAATGATGGGAACCTTGCTGATTTCCAGCTTGATTGTATTCCCTCCATTACGGCGATGCGGGTTTGCAAGAACTTTCTTTATCTACCATTATACTGGCGGCTGTTCTTTCACTCTTCGGATTTATTGTCGGAATCAGCCTGTCCTTTTTGTACAGCATTCCCACAGGTGCTTCGATCGTAATAGTAGATATGATTTTGTTTCTTTTATTTTTCCTGGGCGTGGAAGCGGTACGAAATCGGAAAGAGCTAGGGAAGGGAGGTATTTAGGAAATGGAAGAGCAATCTGAAAAAAACAGCAGAAATAGCATAAATAGCAGTATGAATAGCAGATTGGACAAGCGTTTCATGAAAGTCAGCTATAGGCTGTAGAGTCTGTTTATAAAAAGATCTTCCCTAGTACTATCTCTTTTTGTACTTTGCTTAGCATTTTACTTCCTGCAAAAAAGCGAACAATATCAGAAAAAGTAGGGAGTAATGCAGAAAGTGCTGAGGCACGGAGACAGTGCTTCCTCCCATTTCGGAAGAGGAGGCCTCAAGCAGGCTAAGGAATTGGAGAGTCTGGAGCAAAAAGAGCAGGAATCTCTGGATAAGGAATATGGAAGGGAGCATCTTCGAAGGGGAGGAAAGTGAAGAAGCTTCTGATAGAAGAGTGAAGCGATGTAAAAGAGCGAAAAGGGGGAAGGCGCCTATCCCTATGACGACTACCCCTATGATCCGAAAGAGGATAGAGGGAAAGGTAAATCTTGAAAAGCCGGATATTGTGGTGGGAGATAAGCATTATGCCACACAGATTAATGACTGGTATATGAAACTTTCAAGATTATGAGGGGAAAGACCGTCAGCATTGATGGCTATTATATGAACTTCGGTGGCTATACACTGGTTGGAAGAATGGGGTCCATCCTGTCCCGTATTGCACCGGAGGCTATGTGAAATTTTGAGTTTAAAGACGGATCTCGACTTATCAAAAGTTAAAAGTCGGAAGAATCTTGGATTCAGGGTAAAAGGAATCCTTCGAAAGGGAAAAATATTCCATTTCGAAGGATGTGTCGCAACTTATCTACTATATTGAAGCCTTGGAAGTGGAAGAGCTTCCGGAGGTAGGGAGTAGATACGGTGGCGGACTAAAAACTATGATGAGAATCGTGACTTCAAGTTTATTCAGACTTGAAAAGTACGGAGAAATCTTGAGAGACGAAAAAGATAGTATCCTAGAAGATAGACAGTACTAATCTAAAGAGATGAAGATATTCCTCAATGGGAATAGTTTTTCTCGTCATGATTTCTTTCTTGAAAGACATCCAAAAATGCAGTTCATTTTCTGAAGAGCCCAGTCTCCGGCGGAAAGAAAAATTTTTCTCCTCTAGATATTTTCCGATAAAAAGAGAAGAAAAGAGGTCTCCGGTACCCCCGAGAGTTCAGACTTTCTTTCCGTATAGGGGAGGATGTGAAATTCTTTGTGTTTTTCTTCATAAAGAAAAAAATGCAGGGTTTCTTTCATCAATCTTCATACTGGTGATACAGATACTTTTTAGCTCCCTTTTTGCAGTTAAAGAACAGATCAAGTTCCTTTTGCTTCATCCAAGTTGAAATTAGTCCGGAACTGTTTTGAGGTCTGCCAAAAAGGCAGGCCTCTGTTTTATTCGGTAAAAATACAATCGGCGATCTGCATGAGCTTTTTTTTTCTACTTTCAACGTCCCTTTTTGAAGGCCGTTATAAAGTTTTCCGTGATCTGCCATAATGGGATCAAAAAAAGAGATAACTGCCCGTTTTTCTTTTTTTCTCTTTTTGCAAATTGATAAATACGCTCTGCTTGCCTTTCTCCAAGGACAAAAGCCGATAAAAAAAGAGAAGGAAAAAGAAAAGCCTAGCTCCTTCCAAATGCTAAGGCTATGAAAGAGGTACTCTGTTGTATCCAGTATTTCCGCCCTTCCGTAATTTAAGGTATTCGATACCAGAGCGGTCGGAAGGGAAAAAGACGTCATAATGGAGCTTTTTCCAGTACGGCAGAGGCCATTCGTAGTGCTACCGTACCGTAAGAGGGAGAGTCGCTTAAGAGTAGGATGGACTTTGCTTTATTTGATTTATCGTGCATAATTGTCTCCGTTTTTTTCTATGTAAGGCTTGAAAAAAATACAAGAAAGAGTATAACGCATTTTTTTATAAGAATAATACATTTTCAATCACCGGAGAATTATTTTTTTGTTGACTTGACATTGTATTGAATACAAATTAAAGTAGAAACAAAGAAACAAAGAAACAAAGAAACAAAGAAACAAAGAAACAAAGAAACAAAGAAACAAAGAAACAAAGAAACAAAGAAATGGATGTAATAAAAAAAGCAAAGAAGATAGGAATAAGAGGGCAAAAAGATGGGGAATGTGTTAGAAAGAGAAAAAGCATTTGAGGTTAGAAAAATTGCGTATTTCTGCGAAAAAGACAGATTACTATTCCGCAGAAATTTTATTCACAATTGGGTTTTTTTCTCATGGTGCAGAGTGTGAGATACGAGGGGAAGAGCTGATTATTCGTCCGATTCGAGAGGGGGAGGGGAATTTGCTGAAGAAATTCTTTTCGGATTTGATTAAAGAAGGGCTTTCGGGAGAAGAACTCTTACAGGCTTTTTCGGAATAGACAGAAGGAAATTCGCCCGACAGTTGAAGCTTTGCTGAAGGATGCGAAGAAAGTTGCCGAAGGGAAAAGCTTCATACTATACACTGCAAGAAGTTTTTTTGGTGAGAAGGGAGAAAAAAATAGGAATGCCGGAACTTCGCTTATAGGAACTAATTATTCACTTTTTTTGATTTTTTTCTCTGTATGCTTATTTTTTTAAAAAAATACGGTTATAGAAGCTATACCGACAATCTATGGCAGGAGGGAGTGAAAACTCCCTCCTGTCTTCGTTTACACATTTCCTCATCTGTGTTAGAGTATAGCCTTGCAAAATAAAAAGGAGGTTATTATGAAGAAAAGACTATTGGCAACTCTTTGTTTAGCATCCGTGCTTTCTTTAGCGGCATGTTCCAAGCCGGCAGAGAAGGCAGAGAGTAAGGGAGATGAAAGTATTTCCGTAGAGGAAAAGGGGACGGAAGCAAGGGAAGAAGAAAAGACAGAAGGAAAGGGAGATGCAGGAGGAGAAAAGACCTATAAGGTAGGTATTTTAAAGTTTATGGATCACCCTTCACTCAATCAAATTGAAGACAGCCTCACGGAAGAGCTGGATAGCCTTTCCAAGGACGGTGTAAAGTACGAGTATAAGGAGTACAGATTAAACGGGCAGGGCGATCCTTCAGTATTAAACCAGATGACAGCACAGCTCCTTGCGGATAAGGTGGATGTTATTGTTCCGATTGCGACTCCTGCGGTACAGGTGGTGCAGTCCGGTACAGAAGGAAAGAATGTTCCCATCGTTTTCTCCGCAGTATCGGATCCGGTTTCCGCAAAGCTTGTAAAGTCCATGGAAGAGCCGGGAGCTATGATTACCGGAACTTCCGACTATTTGAATACGGATGCCATTATGAATCTTATTTTTGCAGCAAATAAGGACGCAAAGAAGATTGGACTGCTTTACTCAAAAAGTGAGGACTCTTCCAAAGCTCCTATTGAAGATGCAAAGAAATTCTTAGCGGATAAGGGTGTGGAAGTGGTAGAGAAGACCGGAACGACTACCGATGAAGTAAAGTCAGGCGGTGGATGCCCTTATTGCAGAGAAAGGTGGATGCTATTTTCACTCCGACGGATAACACTATCCAGAAAAGCGGAACTCAGCTTCTACGAGAAAATTGCAAAAGGCGAAGATTCCCCACTACGGTGGAGCCGATTCCTTTGCTTTTAAACGGTGCTTTTGCCGGCTACGGTGTAGATTATGTACAGCTTGGAAAGGCAACAGCGGATATGGTGGATGAGGTCTTACGCGGAGGAAAAAGAAACGGCGACTCTTCCTGTGCAGACCTTTTGACAACGGTATTGCGACTGTGAATACCGATACAGCGGAAAAAGCTCGGATTTTTCCATGGATGAGTTAAAGGAAGTCTTTAAGCCCTACTGCACAAAGGTGGAAGAAATCACAGACCAATCAGGAGTTTGCAAAAATAAATTTTTGTACGAAATTCTGTGCTGAGAAGATAGCACTGCTATATGGATAAGTGGTACAGGATGAATATGAGAACAATTTTTATGCCGAAGCGGAGTGGATAACGAGGCTTCGGCATTCGAGTAACTATAAAAATAAATTCGAGTAACATCAAGTAAATTCAAGTAGATTAATTAGAATAAGTAGGATGAGTATGGCTGAATTTTTTTACGATAGGAATCATGAAGACTGCTTTGGAAATCGGGCTTATTTATGCGCTGGTTGCTATGGCTCTTTTTATTTCCTATAGTATCTTAAATATCGCGGATCTTTCCACGGACGGATCCTTTACGCTCGGTACTGCGGTATCGGCAGTGTTTACGATTTCGGGCATCCCATACTTGGGGATTTTTATGGCAATGCTTTCCGGGCTCTCTTTCGGGCTTTTTGCACCGCTTTTTTTGCAAACGACTCTGGGGAATTGAAAGTATCCTTGCCGGAATCATCGTGAATACCGGACTTTACACCATTAACCTTGCGGTAATGGGCTTTTTCCTCGAATCTTTCCATATTCGGGACGGATACGGTGTTTACTTTATTTGCAGGGGAAAATCCTTCCTTTCCGAGTGGGGAACACTGATCTTACTCCTTCTTATTTTACTGGTGGTGGCCTTTGTTTTACGCTGGTTCTTCGGAACGGGGACTCGGACTTTCCATTCGTGCAACCGGAGACAGTCCGGCGATGGTACGGGCCTCTTCCATTAATCCCTGCCTTTTACCATCACTGTAGGGGCTCTGCCTTTCCAACGCCTTAACCGGTCTTTTCCGGCTCTCTGATTGCCCAGTATAATAAGGCATCGGATATCAACTTGGGGAAACGGAATGGTAACGGTAGCTCTTGCTTCTCTTGTAATCGGAGAGACACTTTTCGGAAAGAGAAAGCTTCTCGGAAGAATACTCGGGGTTGTCGGCGGAGCGATTCTATATCGTTTGGTCATTGCTCTTGCACTTCGACTGCGTGTGCCGACAGAAGCTTTTAAGCTCGTCAGTGCTTTGATTGTTGCTCTTGCGATTTCTTCCACAAGAATCAAAGAGCTTTTCCATTACGCGAAGCTCAGAAGAAATGCGATGCGGGAAAGGGGAGAAAATGCTTGATTTAAAGAATATTTCCAAAACTTTTAACCCGAATACCATTCATGAGAAAAAGGCCCTGGAAAATCTTTCTTTGCACCTTGATAAGGGAGATTTTGCAACCATTGTCGGCAGTAACGGGGCAGGGAAGTCCACCCTCTTTAATGCCATTTCCGGCTCCTTCCTTTTAGATAAGGGAACGGTTGTTTTGGAGGGAAGGGATATCACTTTCTTACAGGAGCATAAGAGAAGTGCCTTTATCGGAAGGCTTTTTCAGGATCCCTTGATGGGTACGGCTCCTCACATGAGTATTGAGGAAAATCTTTCGGTCTCCTACATCAGGGCGAGCGGTCTGTCTTTATTTTCCCGTGCGGGAAAGAAGGAAAAGGCCTACTTTAGAGAGCAGCTAAGTCTTCTTGATATGGGCTTGGAAGATCGATATGAATCATCCCTGTGGGGACTTCTTTCGGAGGACAGAGACAGGCACTCACGCTCTTAATGGCTACCATGGTCACGCCGAAGATTTTGCTGCTTGATGAGCATACGGCGGCACTCGACCCGGGAACCGCGGAAAAGGTGCTATCTCTCACAAAGAGTATTGTGGCGGAGCGGGAAATCACCTGTCTTATGATTACCCACAATATGCATCAGGCTTTGGAGCTTGGAAACAGAACCTTAATGATGGACAGTGGAAAAATCGTTTTGGATATTTACGGAGAGGAAAGAGAGAATCTCACGGTGGATATGCTTCTTAAGAAGTTTTCCGAGAGGGCGGGAAAGGCCTTGGACAACGACCGCATTTTACTGTCCTAAAGGAGATAATTGAGAAAAAAATCAGGCAAAAGTAAGTACAGTAATATCAGGTTTAAAAAGTAAAAGGAGGCAGTTCGGCGCGTAGAGATATTTTTATAGCTGTGCTACTGCCTTTTTATGTATTATAATAGGAGAAACAATAGCACTAGCGATGTAGGAGGAAAATATGCTTACAAAAAAACTGGTCATTACCATTGGAAGACAATATGGTTCCGGAGGACGCACTGTAGGAAAGAACTTGGCAGAGTCTTTGGGGATTCCTTTCTATGATGAGGAAATTTTACGCATTACTTCCGAAAAGACGGCAATCGGAGAGCAGTACTTCCGTTTAGCAGATGAAAAAGCGGGAAGTAATCTTTTATATAAGATTGTCGATTCCTTAAAGCCGAGGCTCGGTAAGCCGAGCCTGGAAGAAGATATCGTTAGTCCCGAGAACCTTTTCCGCTTCCAAAGCCAAGTTTTGGTGGATCTTGCGGAGCAGGAGAGTTGCATCATTGCCGGACGCTGCGCGAATGTAGTCTTACGGGAAGCCGGAAAAGAGCATGTGGATTTCTTCGTTTATGCGGATATGGAGAAGCGCATCGAAAGAACCATGGACTACTGTAAGGTGGACGAAGAAGAGGCGAAGAAGCGGATCAAGAAGATTGACCGGGAAAGAAGAGAATATCATAAGTATTACACCGGAGAGGACTGGATGAAGGTAGATAATTATGATTTGATGATTAACGCCTCCCGTATTGATTATCAAGAAATGGAAGTCCTCATGCGGAATTATTTGGAAATGAAGGGGTATCTTAAGTGATTGTGAAGCTCTATGGAGTAGGAAAGGTATTAAGTGGAAGACTTTGTGTTCCCGGAGATAAGAGTATTTCCCATAGAGCGATTATGTTTTCTTCTCTTGTGAGGGGAAAAGACTGTAGTGGAGGGCTTCCTTCCTTCCGAAGACTGTCTTTCTACAATGGATATCTTTCGGAAACTCGGTGTTTCCATAGTAAGAGAAGACACAAAAACTGACCATAGAGGGGAAGGGCATGGAGACTTTAGAGGCACCGACCTCCCCTCTTTATTGCGGAAATTCGGGAACAACCATGCGCCTTATGGCGGGAATCCTTTCCGGACAAGCCTTTTCTTCGATACTTTGCGGAGATGAAAGCTTGGAAAAACGCCCGATGGGAAGGGTGCTTAGTCCCTTATCGAAAAATGGGGGCAAAAGATTTTTTTGCGGAAGGAGAAAAAAAGCACCGCACCTTTAAAAAAATAAAGAGGAAGTGCACTAAAAGGGAATTTCCTATGAAAGCCCCATTGCGTCCGCACAGGTAAAGTCTGCCGTACTGCTGGCTTCTCTCTATGCTGAGGGGGAGACCGTTTATATAGAGCCTTCTCTCTCACGGGATCATACGGAGAGGCTGCTTTCCGCGATGGGAGCGGATATCGAGACCAAAATCCTGAAAGATGGAAAAGCCGAGATTCATTTAAGACCGGGTAAGCCCTTACATACGATTTCAGGGACTTTTTCTATTCCGGGAGATATTTCCTCCGCGTCCTATTTTATGGCAGCCTGCTACTTTCTTCCGAGCTCCAAAATACTTTTAGAAAATGTAGGCTTAAATGAAAGCCGGAGCGGAATCCTTGAAGTTCTTTCCAAGATGGGGGCAAAATTTCAAATCCAAAACAAAAGATGCGTCGGGGGAGAGGAGAGAGGAGATATTCTTTTTACTTACGGAAAGCTTCGAGCCGCAGAAATCTCAGGTGCTCTTATCCCAAGGCTTATCGATGAACTGCCGGTTCTTGCCGTGCTTGCTACCATAGCCGAGGGAGAAACCGTGATTAAGAATGCGGAAGAGCTTAAGGTAAAGGAAACAAACCGGATAAGAGCTGTGATAGAGAATTTCAAAATTCTCGGTATTCCCTGCGAAGAGACAGAGGATGGAATGCGGATTTTTTTGGAAAGGGGGTATTTTTCCCCTTGGACGGAAAAGAGGGTCTCGAGCTTTTAAGGATCATCGGATTGCCATGAGCTTTGCCGTACTTGGCCTTCTTTGTTCGAAGGAAAGTCCCATGGAGATTGAAGACGCGGATTGCGTTTCCATTTCTTATCCCGGATTTTTTTAAAGATTTAGAAAAAAATTGCTTGACGAGAATCCTGCGGTATGCTAGAATTCGCTAGTCGGTTACAAATCGACTAAGGCGAATTGGTCAAGAGGTTAAGACGCAGCCCTCTCACGGCTGAATCCCGGGTTCGATTCCCGGATTCGTCATATCCCGAGCGGTGCTCGGGATTTTTTTATAAAAAAATCGGAGGATTGTAATGATTTCTTATAAGAATATTCTTTTTGATATGGGGAATGTCCTGATAAGCTATAACCCGGAGTGGGTTATCCGGCACTATACGGAAGATGAGGAACTGATTCGAGAGGTGAAGAACATTGTCTTTAACTCACAGGAGTGGTTTTTACTGGATGCCGGACTGATAGAAGAAGAAAAAGGCTGAGCGAAACTGGATGGAGAGGCTTTGTTCCGATAAGGCAAGAGAAATCGCGCATCTTTCTTTTCAAAACTGGCATCTTTATAATATGGAGACGATTCCGGGCACAGCGGAGATTATCCGTGCTTTAAAGGAGGCAGGAAAGAATATATACCTCCTATCCAATGCCTCTATGCGTCTGCTTTCCATCTACAAAGAAGTGATTCCTGCCGTAGAGTGCTTTTCCGGGATTTTTTATTCTGCAGCCTATAAGTGTGTGAAGCCGCAAGATATTATTTACGAGCGTTTCTTAAAGGAATATCAATTAAATCCTGCAGATTGCTTTTTTTATTGATGATTTGGAAGACAATATCAAAGCGGCGAAAGAAGCCGGTATAAACGGAGCTGTAATGAGCACAAAAACAGCGAAGGAAATGGCAGAGATTTTGGAAATGGACAGAGAAGTATAGAGTGAAGACAGTTTTAATAGAGCAGCTTGAAAACAGTTTTATAAGTATAAAATTAAAGACAGTTTTAGGAGTACAAGATTGAAGACGGTTTTTCCGATAAAGAATTATAAAGTTGGGGAGCAGAGCCTTCCCCTTATCGAATCCCCCCTTTTACAAGGCTTTTCGGGACTTCGACACGGTTTTTTTCCACAAGGAAGGGAGGGGTCTCCAAGGAGCATCTTTCTTCTTTGAATTTTTGGTTTTTTTCCTTAGGAGACGATAGGGAAAAATGTTATAGAAAAACTTTCGTATCATGGGGACTGCTCTCGGGGGACAAGCGGAAGATTTTGTACTTACTAAGCAAACGCACAGTGTGAATGTTCGCCGCGTGGGAAGAGATGACCGAGGGAAGGGCATTTTTCCGGGAAAAGAGACTATACGGATGTGGATGCTCTCATGACAAATGAAGAGGGGTGATACTCACTGCCTTTTTCTGCGGACTGTGTGCCGATTCTTTTTTTATGATAAGGGGCAGAGAGTGATTGCTTCCTGCCATAGCGGCTGGAGAGGAACGCACGGAAGAATCCTTGCAGAAGTGATTAAGGCAATGGAGGAAGAATTTTTCTTCAAGCCCGAAGAAATCTATATTGCAATCGGACCGAGCATTTGTAAAAAAATTGCTACGAGGTCTCCTCTGATGTGGGAGAGGCCTTTCTTGAGGCTTTTTCCGATACTAAGGGAAAGAGGGAATTTAGACAGAGCAGGGGATTTTTTTCAAACAGTGCAGCGTTCAGTGGAGAACTTGGATATACAGAACTCCAAACCATCATCGGATTTGGAAAGGGAACTTCTTTCGACAAAAAAATAAAGTATTGCCCTGTCGAGCGGGTTTCTAAGAAAAGTTCCACATCGACTTATGGGAGCTTAATCGTATCATTGCTTTTGGAATGCTTTATTCCGCCGGAAAATATTTCCATAAGCGGATACTGCACGATGGAGAATCCGGAGCTCTTCTTTTCCCACCGTTATAGTCAGGGAAAAAAGAGGAGTGCAAAGGGAGTTTTATTTGCTTACAGAAAAGAAAAATAAAACTAAAAAGCAATACCGTACTATAAATTTCTACTGTCTAGGACTGTAAATCATGCAAAAACTTGCGGAGACATGAAAATGAGTAAAAAGAACTGTATAAACCGTAATAGAATCTGGCGTTTAGGGGCTGCTTATCCTATTGTCATGCCTTTCTTGTTGTCTATATTCCTGTAGGAATAGCGGAAAAAGGGGAAAAAGACGCTTAGCGAATCAGTTATTTCTCCCAATGAACTGGAAGAGGAGGGGATGGAAGAGACCGGTGTTTCGGAACTTCAGCTAAAGCTGGAGGAGAAGATAAAAAAATAGAGCAGGATGCGGCACTTAGTCGTTATCAAAACTTGGGTTTAATTCAATGCGATTCTTATATTAATTTCCGCTCCGATGCGAATGAAAATGACATTCGAAATATCATCGGCCTCTTACGCAATGGTGCCGGAGTAGAGATATTGGAGTCGAATGTGGAAGGAAAAAGACAGCTGGGCAAAGGTTCGCTCAGGGAGGTTTAGAGGGCTATATTGTAAAAAAATTATCTTCTGGAAGGGGAGGAAGCAAAGAAAAAGGCCTGTGAATTTATGGCGCCCCGTGTAACAATTCTTGCGGATAAGCTTCGTATTCGTTCCACGCCGGAGATTACGGAGGGAAATACTCTTTCCTCCTGTGCAAAGGGGAACGATATATAGTACTGAGCAGAAGCGGAAAGGATTTCTTGAAAATTTCTGCAGATACCTTGGAAGATGTGGAAGAAGCCTATATTTCTTCCAAAATCTGAAAAATGTGCGTCTTGAATATGGACTCGACGAAGCGAGAAGTTTGAACCTTCGCCAAAAGGTACTGAATATGTACGACAATTTAGGGGTTTCCAAGGCACAGGACTATATCAATATTCGTTCGAGCCCTGAAGATAAGGGTATCGACAACATTATTGGAAAGTTTCCGAGCTTTGCCGGCGGAAATATTCTCGGAGAAGAAAAACGGATGGTTAAAGATAGAGTCCGGCGGCATTACAGGTTATGTTAAAGCGGAGCTTGTTGCAAGAGGAAAAAGAAGCGGAAAAATCTTGCGGTAGAGCATGCCACGGTTATGGCTATCGTGAATACCGACGCTTTAAATGTGCGTTCCAGTGCCGATTTAAATTCTTCGGCCTGGACGAAAATTACTAAAAGATCAAAAGATATTCCGTGGTAAAACCAATTAGATGGTTGGGTGCAGCTCGATCTTGACTCCGGCGATGATGAGGAAGGGGAGCAGGGCGCCTTTGTTTCTACCAGAGATAATAATGTCTCTGTAAGCTATGCCCTCTATGAGGCATTAAGCTATCGTCCTGCACTGGACCGTGCAAATCAAGCGGCAAAGAGAAGAAGCGAGCTGGTAAACTTCGCCTGCCAATTCGTGGGAAATCCTTATGTATGGGGAGGAACTTCGCTAACACGCGGTTGTGATTGCTCCGGTTTTACACAGACGATTATGAGTAAATATGGTGTATCTCTTCCTAGAGTCTCTCGTGAACAGGCTAAAACCGGCATTAAAGTAAGCAGTGAAAATATTAAGCCCGGAGACCTGATTTTCTACGCAAATCGCAGAGGAGTGATAAATCATGTAGGAATTTATATTGGAAACGGACAGGTTGTGAATGCGGCTTCACGCCGTTCCGGCATCCGGATTTATCGCTGGAATTACAGAACACCGGTAGCTATTCGAAATGTGCTTGGAGAATAATGCTTGCCTGAAAATTAAAGTATTTTTGAACCTGCAGGAAACGAAGTTTTTGCGGGAAAGAAGTAGCAGATGTTTTTTAGAGGATATGGTATCTCATATTTTATGAGATTGGGCAAATAAAGTAATTTTAGAAGGGGTAAAAGATGGAAAAATTATGTACTCTCTTGCTGTTCCACCATGGATTTAAGAAAGGGCTGGGCGGAGGAACACGGCGTCAATCTGATTTATGCAAAGTTTTTTTCCTGGAGGAAGAAGAATTCTCGGATGATTTCTATGAGTCTATTTCTCAGGAAAAAGCTCTTTGAACGCATGCTTTCCGGTGAGAAAAAGTCAGACAACGCAAGTGAACACCGAAGAATACATCGGAAGCTTCCGGAAATATTTGGAACAGGGACAGGATATTCTCCATATTTGCCTTTTCCAGCGGCGTTTCAGGTACCTTTTAATTCCTGCAATATTGCAAAGGATATTTTACTGGAAGAATTCCCGGAACGAAAAAATTGAAATTGTGGATTCTCTTATGGCATCCTGTGGTTACGGACTTTTAGTGGATAAGGCCTGTGAGCTGAAAAAAAGCAAGGCCTGGATATGTATTCTCTTCGCAATGAGGTGGAAAAAAATGGAGAAACCGCCTTCATGGCTATTTCTTTACCTCCGACCTTCGCTTCTTTATCCAGGGCGGAAGGGTAAGTAAGGCGGCAGGCTTTTATTGGCGGACTTTTTGAAAAATTTGTCCGGTTTTAAAAGATTACGGAAGAGGGAAAAACTGAAGCCTATTGAAAAGGCAAGAGGAAAGAAGCAGGCTATGGAGAATATTCTCTCTAAAATGGAGAAGGAGGGATATATCCCATCTGAAAAAAATGTTTCATCAGTCACTCTGCCTGCCCTGAGGATGCAAAAGAAACTTGCGGATAGTATTGAAGAACGTTTTTTTCTCCAAAGGGAGGAATTGAAATTTTTGATATCGGAGGGACAATTGCCTGTCATACCGGTCCCGGAACGGTATCCAGCTTTTTTTCTTTCGGAAAAGAGAAGGAATAAAGCCCCTTTTTAAATCAACAATATTTCTATTCTCTATTTTTAGAAAATCTTTGAAAGATTAGACTATTCATTTTATTGTAAGAAAATGGCGACTATGCTATAAATAAAGCGTTAATTATTGTTTCGTGTTGAGAAATTTAAGAGTTTGCAGAGAAAAATCGGAGGCGAAAAATGGGACTTGAGACAGAAAATCCTAAACTTTTTTTGGAAGAAGCAAAAGAAGCGTTAAATAGCTTTCAAGGAATTCAAGAAAATCTAAAGGCAGCCCTGGAAAAAAAGAAAAAAAGAAGCCAAGCAGGCATATGAAAAAGGATAGAATGGCTTTAAACGAGAAGATTGAAAAAAGACCATTAATGAGAGACAGAAGGAGCTGGAACAGTCCTACGATCAAAAATCAGCCAAAGTAATGGTAAAATCAAGAAATCACAGGGAGAAAGAGAAGCTGCGAAAAAAACAAAGGTATGAAAGAGCGGATTTCTGACGAGACTGCTCCGCTTAAACAGGAAAATAAAGAGTTGAAAAGACAAATGCAGGGAGTTTGTAAAAGGGAAGGAGCGCCTGTCTTTATTGCCTCCAAACTCTTTGCAGTTCTTTATAAGCCTGTCAGTTTCATGGAATTTTTGACTTTGATTGTTTTATTTTTTTATTCTTTTTTTGCGGCAATTCCCTTAGGAGTATACTTTTTTCTTCTTAAAGAGAAGGGAATTTTGTTTCTGGCGGGAATTTATCTTTTGGACATTCTGATTTTTGGCGGCATTTATGTTTTGCTTGGAAACAGAACGGTCGGAAAGTTTAGAGAAGTGGTAAAAACAAAAGTATTTCCATCAGAAAGAGAATTCTCAAAAATAAGAAATCGATAAAAAGCCTTGGCGAGAGATATCAGAAAAAGACTCTGATGAGGGACACTATAATCTTACGGAATACGATGATGAAATTGCGCGCCTTACACAGGAGCGAAATGATTTTATTGCTCAAAAGCAAAATGCCTTACACAACTTTGAAACGGTGAGTAAGGAAATCATTAGGGATGAGCTGGAAAAATTCGGAGAAAGATAAGCTGGAAGCTTTAAAAGCGGAGTGTGCAGAAAAAATACTGAAGATAGAATTGCGTTGGAGGCTTCGGAAAGAGAAAATGCGCTGAGATTATCAAAGGAGATAGAGCAGTATATCGGAAAGAAGCATATGAATATAGAAGACATAGAAGAGATGATCCGTATTTTAGAGGGAAGGTAAGGCAAAAAAAGCCTTACTGAGACTATGTTGATGCTGGAAGAGGAGAAAAAAAGAACTATAAACATTGTAAAAAAATACAAAATTTTTTTGGCACAAACTTACCATAGGTCTTAAATAATAAGTTTACAATAATGGAAGGATTAGGCATGTTTTTTATGCGTAATTCCAAAATTTTTTCAAAGAAAGCTGAAAAGCTTAATTTTTGACACAGCAGTTCGAATACTGGCGCGCGTTTTGAATTGTTTAAGTCAATTTGATTAAAGGAGGAAAAGCATGTCCAACATTCATGTAACTAGTGAGATTAAGACACTCAAGAAAGTTTTACTGCACAGGCCGGGTGAGGAGTTATTAAACTTAACACCGGACACATTGGGAGAGTTGTTGTTTGATGATATTCCCGATTTGGCAGAAGCACAGCTTGAGCATGATCGCTTTGCACAGATTTTGCGAGACAATGGTGTAGAGGTTGTCTATTTGGAAGATTTAATGGCAGAGACTTTAGATGCTCGTCCCGAGATTAAGGAAAAGTTCCTGGATCAGTGGCTTGAGGAGTCCGGTGTTTATACAGCGGAATATCACAAAATTATCAAAAATTTCTTAGCAAAATTCACCAATACAAAAGAATTGGTTCTTAAGACTATGGCAGGTATTACCTTTGCCGAGCTGGGAGAGATTCATACAAACTTCCTGGTTGATCGTATTGAGACAGCGTCTCATCTTTTAGTTAATCCGATGCCCAATCTGTATTTTACTCGTGATCCGTTTGCATCTGTTGGAAACGGTGCGGTAATTAACAGAATGTATTCCGTAACAAGAAACCGTGAAACCATTTATGCAGATTATATCTTCAGATATCATCCTGAGTATGCAGGAAATGTTCCTGATTTATATGGCCGTAACAACCACTTCCATATTGAGGGTGGAGATGTACTGAATGTTAACGAGAAGTTACTCTTCATCGGTATTTCTCAGAGAACACAGGCGGAAGCTATTCAGGATTTGGCAATGAAGATGTTCTATGAGAACGAAGGAAATAAGGTTGAGACTATTTTGGCTTTCAACATTCCGAATTCTCGTGCTTTCATGCACTTAGATACCGTATTCACACAGATTGATACCGATGCATTTACTATCCATCCGGGTATCATGGGAACTTTGCAGGTTTTCGCAATCACCAAGGATGCTGCAAACCATGATGTAAAGATTGAGGAGCATACCGGTAAGTTGGAAGAGATTCTGGCTAAGTTCATGGGACTTCCCAAGGTTCGTTTATTCCCTTGCGGTGCAGGAGATGCACTTGCTGCAGAGAGAGAGCAGTGGAATGACGGTTCCAACACCTTGACGATTGCTCCCGGAAAGATTATTGTTTACAAGCGCAACTATGTTACCAATAAGTACTTAAAAGAGAATGGATTTACCGTATTGGAGCTTGAAGCATCCAACCTTTGCGTAGGACGCGGTGGCCCCAGATGTATGTCCATGCCGCTTGTTCGTGAGGACTAAGTTGTACTGACTTTTTGCTGCCGCCCGCTATGCGGGCGGGAGTTGTATAAAAAAAGAGAAGGAGTTAACTATGGGAGTTAATGTAAGAGGAAGAAGCTTCTTGACTTTGTTGGATTTCACACCGGATGAGATCAGATATTTCTTAGAGCTTTCTGCTGAGTTTAAGAGATTGAAGGCAAATGGTGTAGACCACAGTTATCTGAAGGGCAAGCAGGTTGTACTGCTTTTTGAGAAGACTTCTACCAGAACTCGTTGTGCATTTGAAGTAGGCGCTCGTGACCTTGGAATGGGTGTTACCTTCCTTGATTCGGGTTCTTCTCAGATGGGAAAGAAAGAGTCCCTGGAAGATACCGCAAAGGTTCTTGGGCGTATGTATGACGGTATTGAGTACCGCGGATTTGAGCAGAAGGTTGTTGAAGACCTTGCCAAGTATTCCGGTGTTCCTGTATGGAACGGTTTGACTGATTTATATCATCCGACACAGATGCTCGCCGATATTCTTACCGTTAGGGAAGAGTTTGGTGATGTAAGAGGACGCAAGTTAACCTTCTTCGGCGATGCAAGAAACAATGTTGCAAACTCTCTCATGATTGTTTGTGCAAAGCTCGGTATGCATTTCTGTGCTTGCGGACCGAAGGAGCTTATGCCGACGGATGACCTTGTTGCAAAGTGCAGAGAAGTTGCTAAGGAAACAGGAGCTGAAATCGAGCTTACCGATGATATCAAGATTGGTGCAAAGGATGCTGATGTGCTCTATACGGATATTTGGCTTTCCATGGGCGAGCCTGCAGAGCTTTGGGAGAAGAGAATTAAGCTTCTTCGTCCGTATCAGGTCAATAAAGAGCTTCTTGCTATGGCTAAGCCGACAACCATTTTCTTACATTGCTTACCGTCCTTCCACGATAGAAAGACCACTGTTGGTGAGGATATCTATGAGAAGTTCGGCTTGGAAGCAATGGAAGTCACCGATGATGTATTCCTTGGAAAGCACGCAAGACAGTTTGATGAAGCGGAAAATCGTATGCACACAATCAAAGCAGTGATGTATGCAACTTTAAAGTAGGAGATTTGTATGGGAAAGCGTATTGTTGTAGCTCTTGGTGGAAATGCATTAGGAAATACTCCTGAAGAGCAACTTGATTTAGTTTGTCACACAGCAAAGACAATTGTAGATTTGTCTGAAGCAGGCTATGAGGTTATTGTCGGTCACGGAAACGGACCGCAGGTCGGAATGATTAATCTGGCTATGGAATTCTCCAGTGCAAAGGGCGGAAACACTCCGTTTATGCCGTTCCCCGAGTGTGGAGCGATGTCCCAGGGATATATCGGCTACCATTTACAGCAGGCAATACAGAAGGAATTAAAGGCACGCCATATTGATAAGGAATGTGCTTCCGTTATTACGCAGGTTGTGGTAGATGAAAAGGATCCCGGTTTTTGCAAAAGCCGACAAAACCCGTAGGAAGCTTCTATACAAAGGAAGAGGCTGACAAGATTGCTGCAGAGAAGGGATTTACTTTTTGTGGAAGATGCAGGACGCGGATATCGTCGTGTTGTACCTTCTCCGATTCCGCAGCGTATTGTTGAACTCAAGGTTGTAGAGCAGCTTGTAAAGGCAGGAGATATTGTAATTACTGTCGGTGGAGGCGGAATTCCGGTTGTGGAAACAGCTGAGGGCTTAAAAGGAGTTGCAGCGGTTATTGATAAGGATCGTTCCAGTGCGTTACTTGCACAGTCCATTGGAGCGGATATGCTGATTATCTTAACTGCAGTTGACAGAGTTTGTATTAATTACAACAAGCCGGATCAGAAAGAACTTCCGACTATGAGCCTTGCAGAAGCAGAACAGTATATTGCAGAAAAAGCAATTTGCACGGGAAGTATGTTACCCAAAGGTTCAGTCCTGCATGGAATTTGTTCAGAACAATACAAACGGAGGAACTGCTCTCATTACCTCGCTTCAGAAGGCTGCACTTGCCTTAAAGGGTGAAACAGGAACTATTATTACTAAATAAAAACAAGCAGAAGGGGGGATAGTATTTCTGTGAAAGCGAAAAAACAATCTCTAACAGCATTTAGTATTTTATTTATCATTTTAGCAGTTTTATGTATCATTTCCGTTCTTTTGAACGGACAACCAATCAGCAATGATCTTATTGCAGGTTTGAATCCCGATAAGTATGGGGACTTGGTTCAGACCGTTGCTGACGGTGGTGCCGTAACCGTGGTAGGAGCCAAATTAAGCAACTTCTTCATGGCATATCCTAATGGATTTGTGGATGCGGCTGACTTAATTGTGTTTATCGTATCTATCGGCGGTTTTATCGGCGTTGTGATGAAGACCGGTGCTCTTGAAGCCGGTGTGTATCATCTGGTTAAAAAGATGCACGGTAGGGAAGAAGTTTTAATTGTTATTTTGATGATTCTTTTCTCTATCGGCGGTTCTACCTACGGAATGGCAGAAGAGACCATCGGTTTCTATGCTCTGATTACTACCGCTCTTGTAGCGGCCGGCTTTGATACCATTGTTGCAGTGGCAACTGTTCTGCTCGGCGCGGGCTGTGGTGTTTTAGGATCCACAATTAACCCCTTCGCTACAGGGGCAGCAACGTCTGCATTACAGAGTGTAAATGTTCCTTACAGCAGCACAACCATTATGGTTCTCGGTTTCGCTCTTTGGGTAACCTCACTTCTTATCGCTATTTTTCTTTGTTTTTGAAGTATGCAAGAAAAAGTAAAGGCGGATAAAGGTTCGACTATCCTTTCCTTACAAGAGCAGCAGGATATGAAGGATTATTTCACCAAGGATGACGGACAAGTTTTAGAGTTTACCGGAAAGCATAAAGCAGTGCTGATTGTATTTGCAATTTCCTTTGCGATTATGATTGCTTCTCTGATTTCTTATCAGGATATTACCTTTTGGAGGTAATGAAGAATCTTATCTTGCGGCACTTGGCTGGTCTGATTTCTTGACCGGACTTCCTCTCGGACAGTGGTACTTTGCGGAATTGGCTGCTTGGTTTACTTTTTGCCAGTGTTATTATTGCTGTTATGGCAAGAATGTCGGAAAAACGAGTTCATCAATACTTTTTCTTGACGGAGCGAAAGACCTTCTTTCCGTAGCTATTGTTATTGCGGTAGCACGTGGTATTACGGTAGTGATGAAGGCAACACATATGGACTTCTGGATTTTTGGACAAGTCTGCAAGCATGCTTAGAGGAGTTCCCGGTTTCATATTTGCGCCGCTTTCTTACATCATTTATCTGGTACTTAGCTTCCTTGTTCCTTCGACTTCCGGTTTGGCAGGTTTCTCCATCCCGGTAATGGGCGGACTGGCAAATGCACTTGGATTTAATGCATCTGTTATGGTTGCCGTATTCTCTGCAGGTTGCGGTTTGATTAACCTTTTCACACCGACTTCCGGCGTTGTAATGGGAGGACTCGGTGCAGCTAAGGTAGAGTTGAAGACCTATATGAAGTGGGGCTTAAAAGCTCTTCGTGGCAATCGGTATTGCAAACATCGTTGTTCTTTCCTTGGCTATGATGCTGATTAAGTAACGAAAAGAGAATGAACTGCGACAGAATTTGAAAATAAGCCTAAACCAAGGCTGTTGAAGAATTCGTAATGAAAGGTTCCAACTTTGTGCAAACAGGGTTGGAACTTTTTGAGAAAAAGAGAAGACAATTTTGGGGAATCCTCGTTATTATTTAATTTTCATGTTATAATATCTCAAGCTTTACATGAAAATTTTTTTGGAATATACTTCATTCAAGTTTAGATAATTTATATCGGAATTGTTTCTAAAATGAAGTATTTTTAGCTTTATATTCTTATGTTTCTATAGTTTGAGGAAATAGATTTATGAATAAAAAAGGCAACTATGCAAGAGAGCTGGACATCAGGGATTAATCCGCTTTCTTTGTGTTCATTTGATTTTTGATGCTATTGAGAAGCCGACAAAGGCTTTGGTGCATCAGGCTGCTCGTTTTATGTATTTTTAATAAGGGAATAGGAAAGATTAAGATTGACGGTGTAGAATATGATATTTTACCCCATACTTTATGTGCCATTACTCCTTGGAAGGTAACGGATATTATTGATGTAAGGGATACTCTTCATTTAAATCTTATAGTCTATGATTTTCAATTCTTGAATACAGTTTTAAAGGTCACTCCCGGTTTAGAAGAGGAGAGTGCGACCATACTTAATTTTTTGCAATCTCATCCGGTTATTCATTTGGAGGGAGAGCAGGCGCAAACTATTGATGCTATTATGAGCGATTTGCAGAAAGAATTGGGGGTGGATTCCGCGTCACTCAGTCAGAGTAGTAGGCCCTTTAGCTTTCTGTACTCATTGGTTAAATTAATAGAACTAATGGTGGAGTTTCGACGATGCTTTCAGTCAAACGATGAAAGTATTAATAAAAAATCCAATTTAGGAATGCAAAATTCTATCCTCAGCTATATTTATTTTTCATTCTGCCGAGCACCTGACTTTGGAAAAGGTGGCGGAAGTCTTCTATATTTCAGAATCTTCTTTATCGAAGAAGCTTACGGATTTAACAGGTACCACCTTTTACCAAGCTTCTTAATGATATTCGTATTGAAAAAGCGTCGGATTATTTAATCTATACAGGCTTAACCTTAGAGGAAATAGCTGTACTTTTGGGCTTTTCCGATGCTTCTCATTTGTCCAAACATTTTGTGGAAAAAGTTGGACTTACACCGAATAAATATCGTAAAAGCTTATGGAAAGTCCGGGGTTCTTTTTTTACTCCTGCGGATAAGAATATCGCCTTGGAAGTAACCGATTATCTTTATCGGCACTATGATACGGAACAGCTTCTTGCCAGTAAGATTGCCGAAGAGTATGGAACAACCGTTTCTGAGCTGAATCGCTCTTTACTTTATTATTCAGAGATGAATTTCAGTACTTTGCTCAACTATATTCGCATTAATAAAGCCTGTGAAATGTTGGTTTCCACTAGTTATTCCGTTTTGGATATTTCCGTTTCAGTGGGGTATAGTAATATTAAGACCTTTAATCTTAATTTCTATAAATTTAAAAGGAATGACGCCAAGCGAATTTAGAGATTCCATTACCTTTCAATGTATAGATCGCTCAGAAAAAAGTACAAAAATAAAGCTCAAAAAAGTGAAGTAGAAAATATATATTAGAGGATCATAGAGTAATATTTCTGAAGGGAATATTCAGTTTTTTTCAGAACCTCGGCTTCTCTTTTGTGACAGCTGAAAAAGCAAAAATTTGAGAAGGGTATTCCTTATTAACAAAAGTCCAAGGTCGCAGACAGGCGATTTTCATCATACATCGCAAAGCTGTCGTCAAAAGAGCAGAGGAAGAGCTTCCTCTGTGTTTTTTTGCATAATTTTTAGCTGTGGCGAGGCGGAGCGATAGATAGAGCTGATCAATAGTTCCTGTAGAAACCTGTTCCAAAGGAATTAATTTTTCTCTTGTATCAACATAAATACGCAGGTTCTGGTCTATGAAAAAGTGAATCGTATCGTTCTTTTCGTGATTTTAGAAAGAGCACTTGCGGTTTCTTTATTGAGATAAAAAGCAAAACTATGGTAGATAGTTTCTGATAAACTCTTAATCCGTTCTTTTGCCTCTTCTATAGCCTCAAGCTTTTCCTTGTACTTTTTCATTTTCCTGTAGACAAGGTCTAATTTGTTCTGCACGGTTCTGTAAGTTGGAGATTTGTCTCAAGCTATTTTCCAAAGAATGTTCTTTCTCTATATATGACTTTTGTAATTCTTCCTCTCTTTCTTCTTCCTCTTTAAGGAAAAAGAATATCTCTATTTATCTTTTCGATCTCTATCCTTTTTGAGAAATCAAGTCAAAGCTTTTTTTGATTTCGCTATAGTAGCTCTCTACGACATAGGGACTGAAAAATGCGGGATCCCCTGCTTCTGCTACTTCCTCCTTGCTGGAATTAGTGAAGGAGGCAAAGTCGGAAATATGTCTTTTCTCCAAAAATACTTTTTATAAGAGAGCTCTCTCAGCCTTTTTTTGCTCCGCTCTTTTTTTCTTTTCGCTGGAAATAGTCCAAGAGAAAAATAAAGAAGAAGAGAGAAGCACAAAGCACTTGGATAAAGCATGGATATTCCGTTTACTCTGAGTGAAAATACAGCAGGTAAGGGTGAGGCTAGTATAAAAAAATAAAGCCAACTAAAGAAGGAATAGGATAAAAAGAACAGGGCTAAAAAGATTAATAAAACAGGGAAGAGAGGGCTGTAGTTTTTTTCTTCTTTTTCTTCTTGATTTTCACTAAGCAGCTCTTTTAACTGTTTTTCTTCTTCCTCCGCTTCCTCGGAAGAAGAAAAAGGCTTCTCTTTTCAGCAGATCTTCCAGACCTTGTAATTCTTTCTGGAGTCCCGCAAGCTCGAAATCTTTTTCTTCCAGGTCTTCTGCAATTTGTTTCTTTCGAGAGTCTTCATGGCGTATGGCTTCTGACAGAGAAAGAGGAATTTCTCCTTCGGAATTTGAATAAAAATTCTTCTTGCGCTCTTTCCTTTTGTATATTTTTTGCTTCACCAAGCAAAGAAGAGTATTCCTTTTCCGCTTGAAAATAAATTTGCTCCTTCACTTCTTTTTCTTTTTCCTCTAAAAAAAGAGATGGCGGCATCAGGGCTGATATTCATGTTACCGCTGTGCTCCATATTGGAAAAAAATATTTTTGCAGTTCTTTAATCATTTCCCTATCTGTCGTGGACTTAAGTTGACGAATAGAAACTGTATTTTTAAAAGCTTTCCAGAGAAAAAGAAGATAAGACTTCTTCTAAAAATATATCTGCATGCTCTATAGGGGAATTAGCATTTTTATTATAAGACTCTGCGTTTCTTATATCACTATCTTCATGAAAAAAATTTCCGCTTTACCATCGGATAAGAAATCACGACTGAGTCGATAATTCTTGCCTTGAAAAGAGAAAAAAATAAGCTTCCCCAAAAGGCTGATTCTTAGAGAAAGGACGATGACGGAAAAAAATTCTTCTTTCCTGCTTGGAGAAGCGGGAATGCCGTAAAAGCATAGCTTGAATAAACGCATGCAAAGTTGACTTGCCTGCTTCATTTTCTCCGTAAATTACATTACAGTTTGGACTAAAATCCAGAGAGAAATTCTGAAATTTTCCAAAGCCTGCAATATCCAATTTCTTGATAATCATGCCTTTCCTCCTTGGAGAAGTGCGGAAACACCGTAAAACAAAGCCTCTTGTTCTCGTTTAGACAATTCTTCTACATTGCTTTTTAGATAGGAGCGAATGAAAAGTCCAAGTATATCGTTGCTGTGCTCCTTATAGAGAGAGTGAAAATCGTAGCAAGGAATGCTTTCATCTATCCATTCAATTACTCTGGCATACTTTGGAAGTAAATCTTCCGATATTATTGTTTCGGGATCACGAAAACCGCTGAATCGGATTCGGTAAATATTTTCCGGAGACCTTTTTTTGATTTCTTCCTCCAGTCTGGAACGGAGAGCCTCCGTGCCCACCTTATTATCCAAGCTAAAATGCAAGGAAAGATATTGCGTAGAGGAAATAGGAACAAAATCCAGTTCATCTACACATTTTCTTTTAAGGGATGAATATTTCCGATAAACACTCCGTGTTCCCCAGGGCTATCCTTTCCTAGGGGTTCGGGAGATCCGGGAAAGATAACTTTGTTTTTTTGAAGGATTCTCTTTTCAGTATTTCCTCCCAATGCAATATAGGAGAAAGGGAAGAGCGTCAAAACTGTTTAAATCGTTTAGTACAGAATCGTTTTCATCTGCATTACAAAGGAGTATAGGGATGGCATCACTATGAGGCGGACTAAAATACTCTACGCTCTCTTTGTCCATAGAGAATCTCTGAAGAGCTAAGATTTCAATATTTAATTCATCAATATAAAGCTCTTCTCGCTCCTCTTTCAAAATATGGACATTTCTGGGAAAGACTGTGGAATTCAAGAAATAATAGTCGGAAGATGTCTCGGAAAACAAAAGGACATGACAAAAAGGAATCCGAGCAAAGGCTTGCCGGATTCTTTCTGTTTCTTCTCTTAGAGGAGGAAAATGGAAGCATTGTCCTGTGAGGAATAAAGCATCCGCATTCACCTTCAATACTAAGTCTACAATTTTATCCAAAGAGGAAAGTACCGCATTTCCTCGTTCTCTTCCCCATGATTTTTGCCCATCGGGTATCATTCCTAAATGCAAATCGGAAGCGTGAATAAAACGCATAGGACTCCTCTTTTCTTTATAGCTCGCAATTTCCTACTGTTCTCGGGAAGGGAAGTACATCACGAATGTTGCTCATACCGGTAATGTACATCACGGCTCTTTCAAAGCCTAATCCAAAGCCGCCATGTCTGGTGCTTCCGTATTTCGAAGATCGAGATAGAACTGGTATTCTTCAAGGTCCATATTAAGCTCTTCCATTCGTTTTGTGAGCTTCTCCAAATCATCCTCTCTTTGAGAGCCTCCGATAATTTCTCCGATTCCGGGAACGAGACAATCCACAGCTGCGACAGTTTTACCATCTTCATTCAACTTCATATAGAAGGCTTTGATGTCCTTCGGATAATCGGTTACAAAAAAACAGGGCGTTTAAAGATTTCTTCAGTCAGATAACGCTCGTGCTCGGTTTGTAAGTCTGAGCCCCATTCAACCTTATAATCAAAGCGATCGTTTACTTTAGATAAAAGCTCAACTGCTTCTGTATAGCTTATTCTTGCAAATTCGGAGTTAACAATACTTTTGCAGGCGAGAGAGAAGTTCCTTATCCACAAATTGATTTAAAAATTCAAGCTCTTCAGGAGCGTTTACCAGAACATATTGAATCACATATTTCAGCATGTCTTCAGCAATAAACATAACATCTTCCAAATCGGCAAAAGACATTTCCGGCTCAATCATCCAGAATTCCGCTGCATGTCTTTGTGTATTGGAATTCTCAGCACGGAAAGTGGGACCGAAGGTGTAGATATCACGAAAGGCCTGGGCAAAGGTTTCGCCGTTAAGCTGTCCGGAAACGGTAAGACTGGTTTTCTTTCCAAAAGAAGTCCTCATGGTAATCGGGCTTTCCGTCAACCTTGGGAATCTCTTCCAAGGGAGAGTGGTTACCTGAAACATTTCTCCGGCACCTTCCGCATCCGATGCGGTAATAATAGGAGTATGTACATAAACAAAGCCTCTTTCCTGGAAAAAAAGGAGTGAATAGCGAAGGCAACTTGAGAACGAATTCGAAAAACAGCCTGGAAGGTATTGGTTCTGGGGCGAAGATGAGGAATGCTTCGAAGATATTCCAGACTATGTCTTTTCTTTTGAAGAGGGTAATCGGATTTTGTTTCTCCCTCTATAAAGATGGATATGGCCTGCAGCTCAAACTCCTGTTTTGCATCCGGTGTTGCTAAAAAGCTTTCCGCTTTACAATGACTGCTGCTCCTACGCCAAGTTTTGTGAGATCGGCGAAGTTTTCCAAATTGTCATGATATACAACCTGTAGCGGAGTGAAAAAGGTACCGTCAGAAATAGTCAAAAAGCCGAAATTCTTAGAATCCCTGTTACTTCTAACCCATCCGCTTACTGTAACTTCCTTGTCGAAATACTCTTCTTTAGAAAGGAAAATATCACGAAGACCTGTTATTTCCATAAAACCCCCTTAAACATAATTAAACTGAATGGCAGAGCTATAAAATGAAATCTTGCCATAAAAAGTAGCGAAATCGCTTAACTATCATTGTAGTATACTTAAGCCAAGGCTTTTTTTCAAGGTTATTTGCCCCTTCTTAAGCAGGTATAGATGCAGAAAAAAGAGCAAAGATATTTCATGAAAGAAAAAAATGAAGAACAAATAAGGAAAAGTTTTAATACATTTTTATGATTTACATAAATTCTATATAAAATGACGATTTTTGTTAATGTGTTGACATTAATCTTTGTGCAAATTAGACTAAAAATAAAAAAACAATGAGAGGAGAAATGAGATGTCTTGTACAACACTTTTGGTGGGGAGAAAATGCCAGCTACGATGGTTCCACGATGATTGCCAGAAACATGGATTCCGGCTCGGGAGAGTATACTCCGAAAAATGCTAAGAGTTTCCGGAAAGAATGCTCCGAAGAAGTATAAATCGGTACTTTCTCATGTTGAAATTCCTCTACCGGAAAAGGCTTTGGACTATATTTGTTTTCCGGATGCACTGGGAGATAAAGGAATATGGGCAGGCGCGGGAACGAACATTGCCAATGTTTCCGTATCCGCTACGGAGACTATTACCAGTAATGAGTTAGTGCAGGCTGCAGATCCTTTGGTGGTTTTGCATAAAGAAGGAAGAAAGGAGATTCCGGGTGGAATAGGAGAGGAGGATATGACAAGCCTTTTACTTCCATATATCCATACTGCCAGAGAAGGTGTGATTCGGCTTGGAGAGCTTTTGGAGAAGTACGGAACCTATGAAATGAATGGTGTTGCTTTTTCCGATACCAAGGAAATATGGTGGCTGGAAACTATAGGGGGGCATCACTTTATTGCAAAAAAAGTGCCGGATGATGCTTATGTTATGATGGCAAACCAGCAAGGGATTGATTCCTTTGATTTGGAGGATGCATTTGGAAAACAGAAGGAGCATATCTGCTCAAAAGACTTAAGAGAATTTATGGCCGAGCATCATTTAAATCTGGATTTTGAGGGGGATTTTAATCCCAGAGCGGCATTCGGAAGTCATAGTGATGCGGACCATGTCTATAATACTCCTAGAACCTGGTATATTTTAAGGAGATTGAATCCGAATACCTTTCGCTATGAGGGAGAGTCGGCGGACTTTAAGCCCGATTCCGATGATATTCCTTGGGCCATGGTTCCGGAAAGAAAAATCACGCCAATGGATGTGAAATATCTGCTTTCTACTCATTTCCAAGGGACAGCCTATGACTGCTATGGAAAATTCGGAGATTTGAGTCGAGTTGGGCAAATGCGTCCTATCGGCATAGAAAGAACAAGCTTCCTTTCTCTTCATCAAAACAAGGAAGAAAAATGCAAGGACTTGGAGTGCATTACTTGGTTCACTTTCAGGGGCCAATGTTTTCAACGCTTTAATTCCGATGTTTTCAGCTGTTACAAAAATTCCGAATTACTTTAGCAATACAAAAAAGAGGTTAGTACGGACAGTTTCTACTGGCAAAAACCGTTTGATTGGATGCCATGGCGGATGCTTCCTATCAAAAAAAGCCGTTTTCATGTAGAAAGATATCAAGGAAGTGTACAGGCGAAGTGTTATCAGCTTATTGAAGAATATAAGAAGGAGGTGTCAAAAAGGAAGAGAGGGCAGGCGGAAATAACGGCATTGCTGGAAGAGTGCAATGAAAAAGATTGCAGCCATTTGTAAAAAAAGAAACAGCTGAACTTCTGGACAAAGTACTTTATGAGGCAAGTAGTGTCATGAAAAAAATTGTTATTCCCGTTCCGATGCATAATAAAAAAGATTTATCTTAATCTACTGTTCATTTTGAAATCATAATGAATTGAAGGAGGAAAAAAATATGGGCACTTTTAATTTCGGCTGAAGATACCTGGATGCTGTGGACGGTTTTTGGCGCTTAGTGCGGCACTGTCTATTTATCTGGAGCAGAAGTACAAATGGGCGAGTAAGATAACGGGCTGTATTTTGGCAACACTTTTCACTTTAATTCTTGCTAATTTGAACATCATTCCAACAGATGCACCGGTTTATGATGCGGTATGGGGGTATGTTGTTCCGCTTGCCGTTCCGCTACTTCTTTTTAATGCCAATGTCAAAAAATCTGGAAAGAGTCGGGAAGAATTCTTGTGATTTATCTGTTAAGCAGTGTGGGAACTCTACTTGGGGGCTTTGCCGCATTCTTTGCATTAAGAAATGCGATTCCTAAATTAAATGACATTATTCCGATGTTTGTCGGGACATATACGGGAGGCTCCGTAAACTTTATTGCGATGTCGCAACAGTATGAGGTGCCGGGGAAGACAGTTTCCGCCGCTTTGGTTGCGGACAATCTTCTTATGGCGATTTATGTATTCGTATTAATTTCTCTTCCTGCTATGGCGATTATCAAGAAGCTGTATAAACAGCCCTATGAGGATGCACTTCGTGCAAATACCGCCGATCAGGATCAGAATAAGACTATGGCTGCCAAGTATTGGGGGAGCCAAGGAAATTTCTCTAAAGGATATAGCTTTTTGCGGTTGCAATCGCATTTACCATTGTTACACTTTCTACAAAGCTTGCGGGTATAATCAGCTCCGCTTTTTCGGGAGGAGATGTTGTAAAGTAAATTTATTGCCGGCTTCTTTGGAAATAAGTATCTTTTGATTACTACCTTTACTATGTTGATTGCATCCTTCTTCCCGAAACAGATGTCGTCCGTTAAGGGAGCACAGGAGATAGGTACCTTCCTTATTTATCTCTTCTTTGCTGTTATAGGAGCTCCTGCCTCTATACCGATGATTATTCGTGAGTCGCCATTGCTTTTGGTATTGGCATTGATTGTTGTGGCAACAAATATGATTGTTTCTCTGATTCTTGGAAAAAAATCTTTAAGTTTTTCCATTGAAGAAATCATTATCGCTTCCAATGCAAATGTGGGTGGACCTACAACAGCGGCGGCAATGGCAGTATCAAAGGGCTGGACTGAATTGATTATTCCCGGTCTATTAACGGGAACTCTCGGCTATGTGCTTGGAAACTATTTGGGTATTTTTGTGGGGATGCTTTTACATTAAGATTTCGAGAAAAAGAATGCTATTGATTTTTTTAAATAAAAGACTATTAAAAAAATAATAATTATCATATAAAAATATTAGGAAGTAGAAAAAGAGCTCTGCTTCCTAATATTTTTGTTAAATTTAACATGTGTTTTTGGAGGCCTTGCTTAAATATCTTGTTGATTAATAGTAACATAAACAAAACAAGGAAAGTTCGCTTGTTGGAGAAAAACACGAAAAAAGAGAAGTTAAATTTTATTTATGGTCATCATGCATAAATATTTATACAAAATTCACAAGAATTAATTCTGATTTATAGTGAATATTTTGGGTTTGACTGTTTTCAACAGCTTTTTGTTCGTGCTATAATTCAATTACCGGATGTAGGAGATTCTTTTTTTTAACTACAATTTTCTATAATCTGGACAAAAGCCAGAGCGAAAAATCCTAGATGCAGTGAGGTGACGAGATGATCAAGAAGGAAATGATCGCCATGCTTTTAGCTGGTGGCCAAGGTTCTCGCCTTGGCGTTCTAACGAAGAATGTTGCAAAGCCGGCAGTATCTTTTGGAGGAAAGTACTCAATTATAGATTTCCCCTTAAGTAATTGCATCAATTCCGGTGTAGACACCGTTGGCGTCTTGACACAGTATCAACCCCTCCGACTGAATGCCCACATAGGCATAGGGATTCCATGGGATTTGGATCGAAACAGAGGTGGAGTTACAGTGCTTCAGCCCTTTGAATCTCAAGAGGATACAGGCTTTTACTCTGGTACGGCAAATGCCATCTATCAAAAACATTGCCTATATCGAAAAACTATGATCCGGAGTTCGTATTGATTTTTGTCCGGTGATCATGTGTATAAGATGGACTATGAGGTGATGCTGGAATACCATAAAGCGATGAAGGCGGATCTTACCATTGCTTCCATGCCGGTACCCATGGAAGAGGCCAGTCGCTTCGGTATTACTGTAACGGATGAGCAAGGAAGGATTATAGATTTCAAGAAAAACCAAAAAGAACCGAAGAGCAATTTGGCGTCCATGGGAATCTACATTTTCAACTGGAAAGTATTAAAGGAAGCTTTGCTTAAAAAAACAAAGCTGTTCCCGACTGTGATTTTGGAAAACATGTCATTCCCTACCTTTTCCAAAATCAGGGAAGAATTTATGCGTATGAGTTCAATGGTTACTGGAAAGATGTGGGGACACTTGCATCTTACTGGGAATCCAATATGGAACTTATTGCATTGATTCCCGAGTTTAATTTGTACGAAGAATACTGGAAGATTTACACTCAAACTGATAACGCGGCACCGCAGTATGTTTCTACAAACTCTAATGTTGAGAGATCTATTATAGCGGAGGGATGCGAAATTCACGGAGAGATTTATAATTCCGTGATTGGTCCGGGTGTAATAGTGGAACACGGGGCAGTCATTGCTAACAGCATTATTATGGAAAAACGCAGTCATAGGGTGAAGACACCCACATTGACCAGGCTGTGGTGGCAGAAAATGTGCATATCGGAAAATCCTGTACCATCGGTACAGGAGAGTACCAAGACTCAAATTATGACAGCAGGGTTTATTGCTCGAACCTTGCAACCATCGGGGAGAACTCCCTGATACCGGATGGGGTAAGAGTAGGAAGAAATACAGCTATCTATGGAGTGACAGAGCTTTCCGACTATCCAGATGGGCTTCTTGCTAGCGGAGGAGCGATTATCAAGGAGGAGGAAAGACTATGAGAGCGATAGGTATCATTTTAGCAGGTGGAAACAACAAAAGAATGCATGAGCTTTCCAACAAGAGAGCCATTTCCGCTATGCCTGTAGCGGGAACATTCCGGGCGATTGATTTCTCCCTTTCGAATATGTCCAACTCTCATATTCAGAAGGTGGCGGTACTGACACAGTACAATTCCCGCTCATTAAATCAACATCTATCTTCATCGAAGTGGTGGGACTTCGGAAGAAAACAGGGAGGCTTATATGTCTTTACTCCAACCATAACCGCAGAACACGGGGACTGGTTTAGAGGAACGGCAGATGCACTCTATCAAAACCTTGTTTTTTTACAGTCTTCTCATGAGCCTTATGTAATTGTTGCAGCAGGAGATGGGGTATATAAACTTGACTATAACAAGGTACTGGAATATCATATCGAGAAAAGAGCGGATATAACCGTTGTATGCAAATCTATGGATGCAGAGGACGATGTTTCCCGCTTTGGTTGTCTGAAAATGAATGAGGACAGCAGAATCGTGGACTTTGAAGAAAAGCCCGTATCGACCGATGCGAATTTGATTTCTTGCGGAATTTATGTTATTCGCAGAAGACTGCTTATTGAGCTATTGGAAAAAGCCCATGATGAGGATCGCTATGATTTTGTAAAAGACATTCTGATTCGCTATAAGAATTTAAAGCGAATCTACGGTTATAGACTAAATACTTATTGGAGCAATATTGCTTCTTTGGAGTCCTATTACAAAACAAATATGGACTTCTTAAAGAGAGACATTCGAGATTATTTCTTTCAGCAGGCACCAAGGATATACACAAGATTAGCGGACAACCCGCCTGCGAAATATAATCCGGATTGCAGTGTACATAATTCTGTTGTGGCCAGTGGCTGTATCATTAACGGCACGGTGGAGAATTCAATTCTTTGCCGTAAGGTTTACATCGGAAATAACTGCATTATTCGGAATTCGGTAATCTTGAATGATGTGTATATCGGAGATAACAGCGTTATAGAGAATTGCATCGTGGAGAGCCGGGACACCATTCGCGCCAATACAACCTACATTGGAACACCGGAGAATATCAGAATCGTCATCGAAAAAAATGAAAGGTATACCATGTAAAAAGGAAGGAGTATCATGGAGGTTACAGATGTACGGGTTCGCAAGGTTGACAAGGAAGGCAAAGATGAAGGCCATTGTTTCCATCACTTTTTGATGAGGAGTTTGTTATTCACGACATAAAGGTCATTGAAGGGGAAAAGGGCTTATTTATTGCTATGCCATCCAGAAAAACTACGGACGGTGAGTATAGAGATATTGCTCACCCTATCCGCTCCACCACGAGAGAGCTACTTCAGCAGACTATTTTGGAGAAATACCAAGAGGATACCGAGGGAGAAGGAGACGAAGATCTTTTAATCTCGAGGGAGGAAGAGAAATTATGAGCGAGAAAAAACACTTTGGTTTTTGCTCGTCCCGAATGCTACTAGGAGATTAACCCTCTCTTAGTAGCATTTTTTTAACTAAGCTGATTCTTTTATAATTTCATCCTTTTATGTCGATAAATATTTATCATATAGTAAGCTTTAATTCGGCTAAGTCGTACTTTTTCTTACTTTAAATAGGCAATGTTGGTTATTTTCGAAAAATGTGCTATCAAAAGGGGAGTTTACAAAAATAAATGATGAAAATAACGGAAAATAAATTGCGATTCATTTATTTATTATTTTTGGGCTTTGTTTTGATTTTTGTCCTGGGTAGTTCTGTCCGCTACTATGACAGGCTTGGTTTTTATGAGCAAAAATATGAACTGATGAGCTCCGGGTGGCAAAGAATATTACCTGACGGTTCTCGTAAAAACCTGAGTGCTTCCGATGATTCCGTATTGGTAAAGAATTTGATTATTGAACGAAAACTGCCGGAGGATGTTCCTTTTTCTTTGACTAGTTTTTATATAAGAACGGTACACCAAGATATTGCTATTTGGATTGATGAGGAAATGGTTTATCACTTCAGTTATGCGGATATAGCGCCCTTTGACAGTAAGATACCTCCTATCTATTGGGTTCGTGTTCCTGTAAGGAAAGATCAACTAGGCAAAAAGCATTCGCATAGAACTGCAAGGCAAGGCACGAAGTACAGAGAGCACTCTTTCCGATATTTATTTTGGAGAGGATGTTTCCATTCTTTGCGCTATTCTTTGGAAAAAAATGCTTTACAGATCATGTCCTCTTTTTGCCTTGTTTTTTTATGGGAGTAGGTCTTTGGGTGAAATATATACTGGTAGATCGAAAGCAGGGAGAAGAGCTTGGCACCTATTACCTTGGACTTTGCCTGTTTTTTTATCGGTTTATGGATGGGGTGTCAAATTGATGCGAGACAGTTGGTATTTAATAATATATTATTGCTCTGGAATTTGGAGTACCTTTTCTTTGATAATGATTCCTATCCCTGCACTGCTCTTTATTAATAAGGTTGAGCGTGGAGGCTGTCAGAAGGAAATATTTTTTTCTTTGTCATTTGATCATACTATGTGACTTGTTTATTATTGCGTCAGCGGGTTTCGGAATTTTCAGCTTTGTAGAGTTAAATTATCCAATTGATTTTTTGATTCTTTTGACTTGCTTTGAGATTGCAAGAACTTTTTTTGTAATTAAGAAGAAGGATGCAGCTCTCTTCAAGAACCTGACATGGCTTGTCGGTGCAGGGAGTACTATTATTTCTTTTTACATGCATAGAGCTTCTGTCTTTTTTTCTTGAACGGGTATGCAAATCAAGGGCGTTTTTGTCCATCGGTACAGTTATTTTTGCATTTCAGTTGATTCATGCACAAGGGGTAGAGTATGAAAAAGGTGCGTGAAGAAATGAATAAACTGGAGATTTCAGAAAAGGTTCAATCTGAATTTTTGCCAATATGTCGCATGAAATAAGGACTCCTATAAATACCGTTATTGGAATGAATGAAATGATTCTTCGGGAGAGTCATGACGATGCTGTTTTGTCTTATGCCCATGATATTCAGGCATCCGGGGAAAATTTGCTTTCTCTGGTAAACGATATTTTGGACTTTTCTCGTATTGAATCCGGAGGGATAAAGCTTTTGCCTAAGCCCTATGAGTTGGCAGACCTGCTTCATGATTTAAACAGTATGGTGCGTTTTTCGAGCGGAATGGAAGGGGCTTAAGTTTTTCCATAATTGTAGATGAAGACTGCCCGGCATTTCTTTTCGGGGATTCCTTTAGAATCAGAGAGGTGATTTTAAATCTATTGGACAATGCCGTAAAATACACGGAGCATGGTAAAGTGAGCCTTACTGTAAGCTGGAAAGAACAGGATAATACTAAGAGCACCGATAGAGATGGAGCTAATTCGGATACCTTAAGAGAAAGCCTGGACTCCTACCTTTTACAGGATGAGGCATTGAGAACGGGAGAGATAAAAAAACTTGTGCTCTGTTTTTCTGTAAGAGATACCGGCATTGGTATAAAGGAAGCCGATCAAAAGCTTATCTTCCAGAAATTCCAAAGAATTCCTTCCTTGGGACAAGCTACTGTTCAGGGGACAGGATTAGGGCTTCCGATTACGAACTATTTTGTTGGGATTATGAATGGAAAAATTGAGTTAAAAAGTCATCCGGGAGAAGGTTCCTGCTTTTCAGCCTATATTCCACAGCTTAGCTTAAATACCGAGAGAATAGGGAATTTTGAAAAACGTTATGCCAAGCATAGAGCCTTCGGAAGAGATTTTAATAAAGGCTTTGTGGCAAAGGACGCTCGAATTCTGGTTGTGGATGATAACCAGTTAAATCTTCGCCTGGTACAGAATCTTTTAAAGCGTACGGAAGTAAAGGTGGATCTTGCTTATTCAGGAGAAGAGTGCTTGGAAAAACTTGAATCGAAGCCATATGATATCGTATACCTGGACCGTATGATGCCGGGGAATAGATGGAGAGGAAACGCTGAAAAAGAATTAGGGAAAAAATATTGGAAACCGATATGGAAGACCGATTCCGGTTGTTGCATTTTTCATCCGATTTTTTTACCGGGAATAAGAAGTGAATATATGAATGCTGTTTTTGATGCTTATCTTCCGAAACCGGTTAACGGTACAGAGCTGGAAAGAACTTTATACACGCTCTTGCCGGAAAAACCTAATTAAAAAAAGAAGCTATGAGGAGTTCTTTGAATCGGAAATGAAAAAGACATCAGATATCTGAGGGAAGAAGGGGAGGGAAAAGTATTAGATAGAGAAACCGGATTAAAGTATTGTATGCAGGACGAGGAAGTTTATCGAGAAATACTCACTGCTTTCAAAGACAGCAGTGAGGTAAAGATGCAGGAAATAGAATCAGCTTTTGCTGATTCGGATTTTGCAAAAATATCGTCTTTATGTTCATGGTTTGAAGACGACTTCTCTAACAGTTGGAGCAGTTCGGCTTTCGGAAGATGCCAAAAAGATGGAACACGCAGCCAGGCGTATCGTAGAGGGAGTTGAAAAAGAGGAGGCAATGCAGTATATTCGATATAATCATAAAGCATTTGTGCGATTATTCAGTAAGGCGGTTAAAGAGGCAAGCGAGTATGTGCAGTGATTGAGGTAGAGCTATGGATAAATTAAGGATTGCAGTTTGCGATGACGAGATTGTACAGCAAAAAAAGTAATGCAAGCTTTACTGCAAAAAAATATTTTGAGGAAAATGATACTTTGGCGGAGGTAAAGTTCTATTCCTCGGCCAAGAATACTTAAAGGAGAAGAAGAGCGAGATTTTAAATACAGATATTTTTCTTACTGGATATTTTTATGCCGGAATTAAATGGAATAGATATAGGGAAAGAATTAAAGAGTATAGGGGCAAAAGGCAAAATTATCTTTATTACAGCAGGGAATGACTTTATTACTGAAGCTTTTTGAAATACAAGCTTTTTCCTATATTCAAAAAGCCTGTTATTTACGAGAAGTTTTCCAAAAGTAATGAATTCTGTTATCAAGAGCTTTGAAAAGACGAGATATATGGATGTAGTTGTTGATCGAGAAAAAGCAGAGGATATATCTTGATGATATAGAGTATGTAGAAAACTTTAGGAAGAAGACTCGTGATTTACAGGCAGGATGAAGGGGTGGAAACCTATCTGTCGGTAAAAAAATTTCATGGATGAATATGGGGAGGAGGATTTCTTACAGATTTCCCGTTATGTTGCGGTTTCCAAAAAGTAAAATTCAAAGGATTGTGGGGAGAAGCCTTTATCTAATGAACGGTAGAGAGTTGTCTATTAGTGAAAAGTATTTACCTACTACAAAAAAGTTGCATATAGAGTATATTCATACCAAGAAAGTGGCCAATGTTTAGAAGGTGAGGGGTTAAGATGCAGACTGTGGTGATTGTGGATGATGAGCTTATTCCACGAAGGATTGCAGAGAAGGCACTGGAAGAAATCTATACTGTTTACAGCTATGAGGATGCTCGTGCCGCACTCTCAGAACTTCCTCTGACTCGCCCGGATATTCTACTTGTGGATTTACATATGCCGGATATGGACGGATACGCAATCCTTAATGCTGTTAGGCAGCTTGAGGATCCCGGACTTTGCGCTATTCCTGTTGTAATTATGACTTCCGATGATGACTCGAACAATGAGATTAAAGGCTTTGATTTGGGGGCCTACGATTATATCCGTAAGCCTTTGTTTCCGGATGTCTTAATCCGCCGAGTGGATCGTATTATGGAGCGGGAAGAAGTCTTAAAGCATTTGGAAAAAAAGGCGGAAATAGATATGCTTACAGGTCTTTTGAATCGTAGTACCTGTGTAAGGCAAATTGATGATATCTTAAAGATGCGTCGAGATAGCGGTTTATTTCTTATGCTGGATTTAGACCATTTTAAGATGGTAAATGATTGTTTTGGCCATGACATTGGAGACAAATCTCTTGTTTTGGTTTCGGAAATATTGAAAAAATTTGTTCGTTCCGATGATATTCTGGGAAGAATTGGCGGTGACGAGTTTGTTATTTTTCTATCGCGGAGTATGGAACGAAGAGGCTATCAAGGATCGATGTGAGGCCATTTGCAGTAAGGTAAAGGAAGGGATTGAAGAGCTTTTGGAGGCGCCCCCTTCTCTTCAGCTGGGAGTATCTATTGGTATTGCCTATGCTCCAAATAATGGAGAAGACTTTTTGGAACTTTATCAAAAAGCGGATGAGGCCATGTATCATGTGAAAACGGAGGGGAAAGGCGGATACTTTATTTACGAGGAAAAGCAAGAAGAAGGACATTCCGAGGCCGGTATTATCACACTCTCCAATATACAAAGCAGGATTGAAAAAAACGCGATTTCAGCACCGGTGCCTATATGGTGAATTTTGAGGATTTTTGCAGTATCTATCATTTTATCAAGAGAAGTGGAGAAAGAGAGCACATTCCGGTACAAATGGTTATGCTTACGGTAGAAGAGTCGGAGAAGGTTGATCGCAGAGGACTGGAAGAGAGAATGCGGGAGTTTGGCAGTCTCTTGAACCAAACTATGCGAAAAGGAGATGTAGTGGTTCGGTATGGAAATAAGCAATATATGCTTCTCTTGGTAGGGGCCAATGAAGCAGGCAGCCAAATAGCTATAAGTAGAATTCTGAACAGAAGAACGGAGGAGGCGAATAGGAATTATCCTCTTCAATATGAGGTCAATACACTGATTTCGTGAGAAATAACAGAAAACCCCTAGGTTTTAAGCCTTTCTTGGCTTAATTCCTAGGGTTTTAAAATCGTGCAGAAGATGGGAGTTGAACCCACATGAGTGTTACCTCACACGGACCTGAACCGTGCGCGTCTGCCATTCCGCCACTTCTGCGAACTCGAATACTATAGCATTTTTGTATTTCACAGTCAAGTATTCTCTTTTTGACTAAGCTATAAGACAAGCAAAAAAGCCTAGTGTTTTTAAGCTATTTTGGCTTAGACACTAGGCTTTATGTTTAGCGCAGAGGGTGGGACTCGAACCCACGCGCCCTTGCGGACAAACGGTTTTTCAAGACCGCCTCGTTATGACCACTTCGATACCTCTGCAAAAGAACTTTTTAGAGTAAAGTAAATATTCACTTTTTGTCAAGACTATATTAAGATTTGCCACCTTGTCAGTAAATCGAAGATTTGCTATACTTTCTTGCCAGTAAGTTTGAATTCAAAGGAGGCATCATATGTCTGACAGAGAAAACAGAAGACAAGAGATATACCCTCAAAAAAAGAAAAAGAAATCTTCTTTTCTTTCGGTGCTTATACATTATATTTTGCCTTATCTTCTTATTAACTCATGTATTCTTTTTGGCTCTGGCGAGTCCTAAGCTGCAGATTAATGAACCTACGGAGCATAGCGGCGATAAGACTCTTTCCGTTTTGGTGCATGTGGATTCTATTTTTGCCGCTTAAAAAGTTTTTACGGCGAAGCTGGAGGGAGAGGAGCTATCTTATACCAGAGAAAAATAAAAAAACTATATTATTCCTATCAAAAAGCAACGGGAATTTGCGTATCAGTGTTACCTCGATAAATGGAATGATGAAGATAGAAAAATAGTCAGATCAACAGCTTTGATGAGAATCCTCCTGTTATTGATGAGGACAATGTTGTTTTAGGAACGGGCTATCTTGAGTTTACGGTAAGCGACAGTCAGTCGGGGAGTAGACTTTGATTCTATTTACGGAATCGATAAGGACGGAAACAATTTAAAGCCCAAGCAAACCGAAGAAGCAAGCGGAAAGGTTGTTTTTTCCTTAAAAACGAACAGTATTACTGTCTATGTTTCTGATAAAGCCGGAAATCAAATCAGCGGAAACTTCACTCTGGAAGATTCTCCTTATCCAAAAAAACAAAAAAGCTGACTTGGAGGAGAGTCCGAAGCTAAGAATACAAGCTCAAACTCTTCAAAAAAAGAAAGACACAAGCGAAAAACGGTAAAAAGCGATATAAAAATTCAATGGCAAAACGAATACCGAAACAAAAAGCAATTCTGCTAAGGAAACGACAAAAAAGAACTGATAAAGGGAACGGATGAGTTCGGAAAGGGAGCTTATCTGTCTATATTGTCCGAGAAGGAGAGAGGATTCTCTTTTTCTCGGCTTTTTCATGGACATTTTTACTACCTATGGTAAAATTATTGGGAGACTCTTGGAGAAAAATGTAGGAGGAAAAAAATGAATACGGAAATAGAATCAAAGGCAATTAACAGTATCCGCATACTTTCTGCGGATGGAATACAAAAAGGCGAATTCCGGACATCCGGGTTTACCCCTTGGCGCAGCGCCGGGCTGCGTATACACTCTGGTCGAAGTTTCTAAACTTTGATCCTACTCATTTACAGTGGGAAAAACAGGGACCGCTTTGTCTTATCTGCCGGGCATGGCTCTATGCTTCTTTATTCCTTATTGCATTTGTTTTCTTGCGGCTTAAAAAAAGAAGACTTAATGTCGTTTAGACAGATGGGATCCTTAACGCCGGGACATCCTGAATACGGCCATACTATGGGGGGTTGATGCTACCACCGGCCCGCTGGGTGCAGGACTTGCCATGGCTGTTGGGTTTGCCATGGCGGAGAGTCACCTGCTGCGGAATTCAATAAAGAAGACCTGACTTTAGTGGATCACAGAACCTACGCTCTCTGCGGTGACGGATGTCTGATGGAGGGTATTTCTTCGGAAGCCCTTTCTTTGGCGGGAACATTAAATTTACATAAGCTTACTATTCTTTATGATTCCAATCATATTTCTATTGAAGGAGATACGGATATTGCCTTTACGGAGGATGTAGAGAAGCGCATGGAGGCATTCGGTTTCAAGACGCTCACCGTAGAGGACGGAAATGATGTAGAAGCCATAGCTTTTGCACTTCAGAAGGCAAAAGAAGATACAACGGCACCCTATTTTATCACGATTAAAAACCGAAATCGGCTATGGTGTGCCTAATAAGCAGGGAAAAAGCATCTGCTCACGGAGAACCATTAGGTGAAGAGAATGTTAAAGAGATGCGTAAATTCCTGCATTGGGAGTATGAAGAAGCATTTTTATGTTCCGGAAGAGGTCTATGCACATTATCAAGCTTTAGTCGAGGAGAAGAAGAAATCCTATATAAGATGGGAAGAAATAAAGGCGGATTATGCTAAAATGCCATCCTGCCGATTATGAGAAATATCTGTCCTATCATGATCCCAAAAAAAGGTATTGGATCTTTTGGATAATAAGGAGCTTTGGGAGAAAAATGGATAAAGCGGAGGCTACAAGAAATTCCTCCGGAGAAATACTTCAGGTTTTGAAAGAAGCGGTACCGAATCTTTTCGGAGGTTCTGCAGACCTTGCTCCTTCTACAAAAAAACGGAGATGAAGGGAGAAGGATTTTTTTCTCGAAAGAAAACAGACTGGGGAAAAATATTCATTTCGGTGTAAGAGAGCTTGCTATGGCAGGTATTGCAAACGGCATTTTATTACACGGTGGATATCGTTCTTATGCTTCTACTTTCTTTGTTTTTTTAGCGACTATATTAAACCCATGGTAAGACTTGCCGCTTTAATGAAGCTTCCGCAGATTTTTTTGTTCTTACTCATGACAGTATCGGTGTGGGAGAAGACGGTCCTACACATGAACCTATTGAGCAGCTCGCTATGCTTCGCTCCACTCCTAATTTCAGAGTATTCAGACCGGCTGACAGACAAGAAACTGCTGCGGCTTGGTTCTCGGCATTAAAGCAGTACGGATTGCCCTACTGCTATTGTATTAAGCAGACAAAACTTGCCCCAGCTTTGTAAGGATGGAAAGGAAGCCTTAAAGGGAGCCTATATTCTTTCAGATTCCGAGAAAACACCTGAGCTGATTTTCATTGCAACAGGTTCGGAGCTTGAGCTTGCGGAGAAGGCTGCAGAGTCTTTAAGAAGAGAAGGAAGAGCGGTTCGAGTGGTTTCTATGCCATCAATGGAAGTTTTTGAGATGCAGAGCAAGGAGTATAAAGAGACGGTTCTTCCGTCTTCAGTAGAAAAGAGAATGTCTGTAGAGGCTCTTTCTTCTTTCGGATGGGGAAAATATGTCGGACTTAAGGGCGCATCCTTGTCTATGGACAGTTTCGGTGCTTCCGCTCCTGCAAAGGAATTGTTTGAGCATTTCGGCTTTACGACAGAAAAGCTGCTTGAACTTGCTAAGTCCCTGTAAAGACTTACTGAGGTACTTGTGCTTCTAAGCCGGTCTATTAGCTTTAAATAATACAGATTCACTCTGTAAATAGAATATGAAAGTAAATAGAAAAGGAGAAAACGATGAAATTTTTTATTGATACCGCAAATGTGGAAGAAATTCGTGAGGCCTATGATATGGGAATTATCTGTGGCTGTACAACTAATCCTTCTTTGATTGCCAAGGAAGGAAGAGACTACATCGAAACTCTGAAGGAAATTGCTTCCTTTTTGGATGGTCCTATTTCCGGTGAAGTGAAGGCGGATACTGTTAAAGCGGAAGATATGATTAAAGAAGGAAGAGAAATTGCATCTCTTTCTAAAAAAACATGGTTGTTAAGATTCCTATGACGGAAGAGGGAATGAAGGCGGTTAAGGTTTTGTCAAAAGAAGGAATCAAGACCAATGTAACTTTGATTTTTTTCAGCTACACAGGCTATTCTTGCGGCAAGGGCAGGAGCGAGCTATGTTTCGCCCTTCCTTGGCAGACTGGATGATATTTCTTCGGACGGGCTTATCTTAATTGAAGATATCATGGAGATTTTCTCTATGTATCCGGAGATTGAAACTGAAGTTATCTGTGCATCCGTGCGTCATCCTATACATGTACAGGAGTGTGCTAAGACCGGTGCGGATATTGCTACAGTTCCGTTTAAGGTGTTAAAGCAGATGATGCATCATCCCTTGACTGACATTGGTATCGAGAAGTTTATTGCGGATTATAAGAAGGCCTTTTCTTCCTAAGCTATAAAAAAACTTGCGTGAATCTTCTTCTTTAGGCATTGACAGGATTTTCACATGAAAGTATAGTGAAAAAGTGTGCGATGCTAAAGGAATGAGAGATAATAAAATGGAAAGAAAAGAAATATCACAAGCGGTTATTCAGCGTTTACCGAGATATTACCGATATCTGGAAGACCTGATGGACCTGAATATAGAACGCATCTCTTCGGGGGAATTATCCCAAAGAATGCATTTAACGGCCTCACAGATTCGCCAGGACTTAAACAATTTTGGTGGCTTCGGCCAGCAGGGCTATGGATATAATGTAAGAAACTTACATGATGAAATTGCCAAGATATTGAAGATTGATAAGGTACATCCCATGATTATAGTAGGAGCCGGCCATTTAGGCTTGGCTCTGGCTAATTATACCAATTTTCGGAAGAGAGGCTTTGATATCAAGGGAGTTTTTGACAGGGATCCGGAGGTCATAGGACAAGATGCTGGTGGAGTAAAGGTCTCTCCTATGAGTGAAATGGGAGCCTTGGTGCAGAAGGAAGGTATTCGACTTGCTGCTCTTTGTATTCCGAAGGAAGCAGCGGTAGAAATTGTAGACGAACTCATTTCCTATGGAGTAGACGGATTTTGGAACTTCGCTCATGTGGATCTTGAAGTACCGAAGAATATAGTTGTGGAAAATGTGCATCTTTCAGAAAGCTTGATGCGATTGTCTTATCGTGTTTTTTTGAGGATTGATAATGAAAAATATCTGTGGGCTCCGATATTCTGGAAATTGCTCGAGTAGAGCACTTGCAGCAGAAATCCGGACTGGATAGAATTTTCACAGAAGAAGAACGCCGGCAAAGTGAGGGGAGTGCCTCTCGCCTAGCCGGTGATTTTAGTGTGAAAGAGGCTGTAGCTAAGGCCTTTGGGACAGGAATAAGGGGATTTTTCTCTTTTTGGATATAGAGGTCTTAAGGGATGGACTGGGTAAACCATATGTAAATCTATATGGAAATGCTTTAAAAATTTTTTTGGAATTGGGCTATGAAAAAGTCGAAGTAAGTATTTCCAATACGAAAACGCTGGTAATTGCAACAGCAATTCTTTTAGGGCAGGGAAAAGCCGGAAAAAACAATGCCAAAGAGTCTAAAGAATAAGATGAAAAAGGACGATGTGGAAGAGGAAAAAGAACTTAGAGGATGGGAATACTTCCCTTTACAGGGATAAGCAAGATTTTTGGCCATTCCCGAGAGAAATTCTTTTTCTCATAAAGGATCTTATGGAACGGTAGAAATCTTTGCAGGGAAAAAAGGAATGGCCGGTGCGGCTGCCTTCTCCGCAACGGCGGCATATCGTGCCGGTGCCGGGCTTGTGCATATTGTAACAGAGGAAGAAAATAGAACTGCTTTACAAATCATGGTGCCGGAAGCCATTGTGAAGGATATCTCAAGAATCAATTTAGAGGAAGAACAATATAAGAATAGTGTTCTTTTATTTGGGCCGGGAATTGGAACCGAGAAGGAAAAAGCTTCTCTTCTTCTCCACCTTTTAAATAATAGTAAGGCTATTCCTCTGAAATACCTTATTTTGGATGCGGATGCCCTCAATATGATTGCGGAGAATCCCAAAATAGAGGAGGCGTTTTGCCTTGCGGCTGAAGCTTTCCCGATTATTTTGACTCCTCATCTTAAGGAATTTTCCAGACTTTGCCATACTTCTATGGAGGAGGTACTGGAAAAAAAGAGTAGAGCTTGGAAAAAAATATGCAAAGGAACATCATTGTATTTTTAATTTTGAAATCTCATGATACAATGGTTTTTGCGCCATTTTTCAGAAAAAGGATAAAAGAGAGCTTTTTAGTAGAGGAAAGAGCTAAAGCTAACGGGAAGACTCTGCTTTTTTTCATAATCAGGAGCCTTGCCCTTCTCTAAGTAAAGGGAGGTTCAGGGGATATTTTTGCAGGCTTTTTGGCTGGACTGCTGTGCGTCTTGAGAGAAAAATATCTTGCTATAGAGCCACAAGAGCTAGCTTTTCAAGCGGCCTGCCTTTCTGTGCTGATTCAGGTAAGGGGCGGTATGCTCGCGGCTAAAGAGGAGGGAGAGCATGCTGTTCTGGCAAGAGAGCTTCCTCATTATTTTGCCAAAGCAATGCAAGAATTTATTGAGAAGGATGATAGGGAAAATGACAGATAAAAAAACTTATGATAGAACCTACGCCATTGTGGATTTAGACAGGATCGAAAATAATCTTCGCCTATGTAAGAAGAAACTGCGTAAAGGGATGTCATTTTGTGCGGTAATCAAAATGGATGCGTATGGGCACGGCATGGTGGAAGTAGCTAAGGCGGTAGAAGAGGAATGCGCTCTATTTGGTGTGGCAACAATAGAAGAGGCTATTACCCTTAGAAAGGCCGGAATAGAAAAGAATATTCTGGTACTTGGAGTGGTCCCGGAAAGTCAGTATACTTCTTTATTTGAGTTTCAGGTTATGCCCAGCCTTTTTACCCTAGGGCAGTTGAGTAAGATTGAGCAATTGGCTGATAGGAGAAAGACAAAATTACCCGTTCATATAGCACTGGACACCGGAATGGGAAGAATCGGTATACAGGTTGAGGAAAAGGACGCCTTAACAACTGCCTTAACAATTTTAAGAAGCCCTCATGTGGAAGTAGAAGGAATATTTTCCCACTTCGCATCCTGTGACGAAACGGATAAGAGCTATACCTTAAAGCAAAAAAAGCGTTTCCGGGACTTTTTGGAAAGTCTGCAAAAGGAGGGCTATACGATTCCCTTATGTCATATTTCAAATTCTGCCGGTATTCTGGAGGACATCGGCACGGAGTATAATATGGTGCGCGACGGTATTGCGCTTTACGGAGTCTATCCTTCCTCGGAAGTGAAGAAGGATCTTCCCATCAAGATGGCCTTATCCTGGAAGGCGAAAATTTCCCATATTAAAACAGTTCCGAAGGGAGAGGGAATTTCCTACGGTTCAGCCTTTGTGACGGACAAAGAGATGCGGATTGCCACGGTTCCCGTTGGATATGGAGACGGCTACCCCAGAATTCTTTCCGGAAAGGCGGAAGTCATTATAGGCGGAAAAAAATGTCCGATTTTGGGGAGAGTCTGTATGGATCAGTTTATGGTTGATGTCAGTGATGTCGAAGCTTCTCTTTTTCAGGAAGTCACGCTTCTCGGGGAAGAGGGGGGAGAAGCAATCAGCCTTTATGATTGGGAGAAATTCGGGGTATTTCCCTATGAGTTCTTATGCGGTCTGGGAAACCGTGTTCCCCGCGTGTATTACAGGGGAAAGAACTGGGTAGGTACTTTTGACCCGCATTCCAACTTACACATTGACGATTTTTCATAAATGAAAATGCGTATTCTGAAAAAAACTTGCTAAGAAAAGAGAAAATAGGTACACTAAGAAAAAAATAAGAGGAGAGAGTATGTCAGGCCATTCAAAGTTTTCGAATATCAGAGCAAAAAGAAAAAGAACGATGCAGCTAAGGGAAAGATTTTCACCATTATCGGACATGAAATCGCTCTTGCGGTAAAGCAGGGAGGAACAGACCCGAACAGTAACTCAAAGCTTCGAGATGTGATTGCCAAGGCAAAGGCAAACAATATGCCTAACGATACCATTCAAAACGGAATCAAGAAGGCGGCAGGAGCATTGGATGCGGTCAATTTTGAAGAAATGCAGTATGAAGGCTACAGGGGTAAACGGTGTAGCTATTATCGTAAAGGTTTTAACGGACAATAAGAACCGTTCCGCAGCGGATGTGCGTTCCGCTTTTACAAAGGGAAAGGGAAGTCTTGGTGCACAGGGCTCCGTATCCTTCCTCTTTGAAGAAAAGGGGCAGATTATTCTGGACAAGGAAGTGATGGAGGATCTTGATAAGGATTTTGATTCTCTTATGGATATTGCCATTATGGCAGGAGCGGAAGACCTTATTGACCGGGACGACAGCTATGAAATCATTACCAGTCCGGCTGATTTTTTTCTACTGTGCGTGAGAATCTGGAAAAAGACAATATTCCCATGGTTCAGGCTGAGGTTGTCATGATTCCCGGAAATACCGTTTCCGTGACAGACGAAGAAGCGGTAAAGAATCTAAGGAAAACACTGGATTTACTGGATGAATCCGATGATGTACAGAGTGTTTATACAAATTGGGAAGAAGAATAAAAAAATCCCGGAGGAGCTTAAAAGCTCTTCCAGGATTTTGGTGTAACTCATGATAGAGTAGTTTTGATGATAAATTACAAAGCCCGGAGCTCCTCCCACGACTTTTTCAGATTTTTTTCTTTCCGTATAGTCTACCTCAACTTTGGCACTTTCTTTTTCTGAAGAAAAAAATAGGCCGCAAGCTCGGCTGCTTCTTCAAAGAGACGGTCGGGAAGTTCCTCCAGACTCTTTCCTTCCGTTTTGGCAATGACATGGGAGCCTGCTAAGGCCTTCACATGGAACCAAAAGTCTTTTCCTTCCGCTATCTGAAAGCTGACTTCTTCATTTTGATAATTGTTCTTTCCTACATAAAGAAGATAGCCGTCTGAGGAACGGAAAATTCTGGGAGAGGACTTGTCCTCTTTTCGCTCCTTTTTCTTCTTTTTGGAGAGGGGCTTCATATAGCCATATTCTCCCATTTCTCTACGAATATCCTCCAAATCCTCCGCATTTTCTGCAGTGGAAAGACTGTTTAATATGGATTGGAGGTGCTCCAGCGTGCTTCTGCTTTCCTTTACTTGAGTAGAAAGATTCATTTCCGTGCGTTTTGCCTTATCGTACTTTTCAAAATATCTTTTGGCGTTTTCTATGGGGCTTAAGGTCTCGTCCAGAGGAATCTTTTCCTCTTTTCCGCTGTAATAGTTTTCGCAGATCAACTCCTTTTCGCCTCCCTTAAGATTGTAACCGTAGGTGGTGAGCAATTCTCCAAAAATGCGAAAGCGTTCTTTTTTTCTCCGTATCCTTCAACTGTTTTTCCTGCAGACTCAGCTTCTTACTGACACGCTCCAAAAGAGTAATGCACTGCTTTTTTTAGGTCCGTGGATTTTTGCCTTACACGGTCTTCTTTTTCCTTTCCGCCATAGTACTGAGAAAAGAAGTTCGGAGGAGAGCGGAAGTCTTCAGCATGAAAGGCCGGATTTCCCTTGTACTGTTGAACGGGAAGCGCGGAAAAGTCAAAGGCTTTCTCGTTTTCATAAAGAATCTGCGGAGAGAAGTCCCCTTCGCTAATTCGAAGCCTAAGTCTACGGATTGCATCGGAAAGGCTTTCAAAGTCTGAAGCGGAAAGGCTGTCCATATCTTTATCTATGGGAAGACCGGCATCCAGGGTGATTTCTCTTGCTTGCATGGGGCTTAAACCGGAAAAAGCTGCGGAAGAGAATTTCTGAAAGGGTTTTCCGGTCCGGAATTCCCGCAAGCTGTTTTTTTTCTGTCTTCCAAGTAAGCCTGTAATTTTTCCAGAGGAAAGCATAAGAGATTTTCCTTTTCAAATTGATCGGGAATAAAGTATTTTCTCCCCGGAAGAACTTCTCGCACGGAGGACTGTACGGAGGAAATACGCTTTATCGCATCCAGAATCGTGAAATCTTCCTTTAAGAGAATGATGTTGGAATACTTCCCCATGATTTCTACGGCAAGATATTTTGTACCGATATCTCCTAGATCATCCCTGTGGGAGATGTGAAGAAGAAGGACTCGTTCCAATCCGTTCTCCGAGAGTGTAGTGGAGGCTTGCGTGATATTTTGAATCAGCCCGTTTCCGATATGCTTTCTTAAGGCCATACAAAAAGTTTGGCGCAGTAAGAGGAGCCAGCTTGCCCTTGTCGGTTAAATAAACCAAAGGAATAGAGGGGTTGGCGGAAAGGTGCAAAAGATATTGCTGCTTTTCCCTCTTAATCGTAAGCTGTATTTCATCTTTTTCACTCTGTACAATTTTACTGATTTTTCCTCCGAGAATCGAGGCTTTTGAACTCCGAAGTCAAAGCCGATAAAAAAATAAACCGTCAAATGCCATAAAACCACCCTTTTTTTCCTTGAAAAAAAGCACCCTGCCCTTGTTATCATTAAAAATTTACAGGGATGAATCCAGCTTGTGCTTTTTCCTAGGATAGGATAAAGGAGAAAAACACAAGGGAAAAAAGGAGAAGGTAAAGAATGAAAAAGCATGACCGGTTTTGGCAGAGCTACTTCCAGTGAAAATGGGCGTGATATCACGGTGGAAATAAAGTCGGTTAATTCTCGTTTTTGGATTTGAGTTTTCGACTTCCGAGAACTTTCCAAGCAATGGAATTAAAAAAATCCGCCAAATATTGAAGGACAGTATATCCAGAGGGAAGGTGGAAGTTTTTTTCTTTCTGTAGAAGATGGAGCGGAGAGAGATAAAAAGCTTCTTGTGAATAAGGTATTAGCGGAAAGATATAAGACGGAAATCACGGAGCTTTCTAAAAAGCTTGGGACTGCCTATTTCCTTAACAGCGGAGAGAGTTTTCTTTTATCCGGAGGTATTCCGCCTTACTGAGGAAGAACAGGAATACGACGAGGAGACACTGCTTGCCATTGTGAATAAAGCGGTTTAGTGAGTTTGTCTACTCTCGTTCCGAGGAAGGAAAAGAAACTGGAGGAGGATTTGGAAGCAAAGCTTTCCGAGATGGAAGGGTATATTTGCTTTTTGAAGGAAAGAGAACCGGAAATTCGCCTGCAGTATGAAAAGCGTTTGCGGAAAAAGATAGAGGAGTGTCTGGAAGGACGTAATATTGATGAAGGAAGGCTATTGGAGGAAGTGGCAATTTTTTCCGATAAGGTGAGTACCGATGAAGAAATCACCAGGCTTGACAGTCATGTTCATCGTGCCAGAGCCTTAATTAAAGAGGAAGCGGCAGTAGGAAGAGATTTAGATTTTCTCATGCAGGAAATGAATAGAGAAAGTAATACTATTTTGTCTAAGGCATCGGATTTGGAAATCACGGATATTGCTTTGAAGGCCAAGAATTGTATAGAAAAAATGCGTGAACAGGTACAGAATATAGAATAGAAGAGGGGAAAATGGAAAAAGGTATATTGGTTGTGGTTTCGGGTTTTTCCGGTGCGGGAAAAGGAACCATCATGAAAAGAATTACGGAAAAATTTGATAACTACGCCTTGTCTATTTCGGCTACTACGAGAAGTCCGAGAGAAGGAGAAGTAGAAGGAAAATCCTATTTTTTTGTAAATAAGCAGCGCTTTGAAGAAATGATAGACCGGGATGAACTTGTGGAGTACGCAAAATATGTAGACAATTACTATGGTACACCCAGAAAATTTGTGGAGGATTGTCTGAATCAAGGTAAGGATGTAATCTTGGAAATTGAAATTCAAGGTGCGCTAAAAATCAAGAAGAAATATCCCGACAGCCTTTTGATTTTTATGACTCCGCCTTCTGCAGAGGAGCTTCGCAACAGGCTGATCGGTAGAAATACCGAGGATGAGGAAACTATTAATAAGCGGCTGAGTCGTGCAATAGTAGAGTCGGAAGGTGTGGAAGCCTACGACTACATCTTGGTGAATGCAGATATTGACACATGTACCGAAAAACTGCATAATCTAATTCGTGTGTCCCACGATAGGGTGGAAGCGCATTTGGATTTAATAGAAAAAATCAGAAAGGATTTAAGGAGGATAGAAGATGCTACGTCCAACATATAACGACTTAATAGATTCTATGAATAAAAAAATAGAGAAGAGGGAGAATTGGAAGTGCAGTCTCGCTATTCTGTGGTAATTGCCAGTGCAAAGCGGGCAAGACAAATCATTAACGGAGATGCGCCTCTTGTGAAAGCAGATGAAGGCAGAAAGCCGCTCTCTGTTGCAATTGAAGAAATTTCCAAGAACCTGGTCAATGTAGAGAAGGGCTTGGATTATGAAGAGGAGCCTATTCAGCTTCAGGATATGGCAGAGTCTTATCCCCGCTTTATTGAGGATGAGGATTACGAGGATGAGGATTTGGAAGAGGAAGAAGAGGGCGACGAGGAAGAAACGGATTCCGAAAGTGGGGATGAAGACTACACTGAGGAAGGCGAAGAGGAAGACGATTATTCTGATGGGAATTATTCTTCAGACGGTGAGGAATAATGAAGCTTTATCTGGAAAGTCTCGGTTGTGATAAAAACAGGGTAGACTCTGAAAAGCTCTTGTCCGAGCTTTTAGATAAGTATTCAGGATCTGAAGTTACATCGGATCCTGCTGAAGCGGATATTGCGATTGTGAATACCTGCTCCTTTATCGGTCCCGCAAAAGAAGAAAGTATTAATACAATTTTAGACCTTGCGGAGTACAAGAAGTCCGGAAAATTACAGAAGCTGATTGTTGCCGGTTGTCTCGTGGAAAGATATAAGGATGAAATTCGGAAAGAACTCCCTGAAATAGATGAAATAGCTTCTGTAAAAGACTATGTCCGTCGATTGGACGGACAAATGAAGCGGGTTGAGAGCGGGGATAAGTTTACCCGCTATCTTAAGATTGCAGAGGGATGTGACAAGTATTGCAGCTACTGTATTATTCCTCGTCTTCGTGGGCATTTTCGTTCCATTCCCATGGAAAGTGTATTGGAAGAGGCCAGAGAGCTGGTAAAAGACGGGGCAAAAGAGCTGATTCTTGTTGCGCAGGAGACAACTCTTTACGGTACTGACTTATACGGGGAAAAGAAATTGCATATTTTACTTCGCGCCCTTTCCGAGATAGAAGACTTGGTTTGGATAAGAGTATTATATTGCTATCCGGAGGAGATAGACCGTCCTCTTATTGAGGAGCTTAGGGATAATCCTAAAGTTTGTCATTATTTGGATTTACCTATTCAACACTCATCAGACAAGATATTAAAGGCTATGAACAGGAAAAACCAGAAGGGCGGAGCTAAAGGAAAAAATAGCTCTTCTTCGAAGAGAAATACCGGATATTTGTCTGCGAACTACGATTATTACCGGCTTTCCCGGGAGAAACGGAAGAAGATCTTGAGGATGTCCTTTCCTTTATTGCGGAAGAACGATTTGAGCGCTTAGGAGTATTCCCTTATTCACAGGAGGAGGGTACTCCCGCAGCAAGGATGGAAAAATCAGATTCCTGAAAATATCAAAAAAACAAGAGACTTTCTCGTATTATGGAATTGCAGCAGGGAATTGCCTTCCAAAAAGCGGAGGAACAAAAAGGACGAATATTACAGGCCCTGGTTGTGGGATACGACGAGGAAGAAAAGAGGGTGATCCTGCGAAGCTATATGGATAACCCCGAGATTGACAGCTTTATCTATGTGGACGGACCGGCGAGAGAAAATGGAGAGTTTTTATTCTTGAAGGTAGTGGATACGGAAGGCTATGATTTAATAGGAGAATATTGTGAATCTTCCCAATAAATTGACACTGATAAGAGCCTTGATGGTTCCCTTTGTTTGTTTTTATGTTGTTTCCTGCGGAAAATGAGCTTCTTTTTCGTCTTCTGGCATGGGGGACTTTTTGCTTGGCATCTTTTACTGATTTTTTGGATGGCTATATTGCCAGAAAAAGAAAGCTGGTAACGAATTTTGGCAAATTCATGGATCCTTTGGCGGATAAGCTGTTGGTTTCTGCAGCTTTAATTTGTATGATACCTCTTTCTTATTTGCCTGCTTGGTATGTTATTATCCTAATTTCCAGAGAATTTATTATTTCCGGCTTTCGCTTGATTGCAGTTGAGCAAAAACTTGGTTATAGCTGCGTCCTACTTTGGAAAGCTGAAGACGGCAAGTCAGATGCTTATGATTATTCTTCTTATATTGCAAATTCCCGCATTGAAGGTTCTTATGGACATTTTTGTTTATTTGTCTTTGATTCTGACTATAGTTTCTCTAATTGACTATTTATATAAGAATCGCAGTGTACTTGAAGAAGGAGGCTTTTAATGGGAGAGAAGAAAAAAGACAAGGAGATTTTTTATCCGCTGGATGCCGCTTTGGAAGTACAGTTGGTGTCCATTTTAAGGTCTCTAAAGAAAACGATTACAACAGCGGAAAGCCTTACCGGAGGTATGGTTTCTGCCGCTATTACTTCAGTCGAGGGGGCATCCGACTGCTTTAAGGTTGGTTATGTTACTTATTCCAACAAGTCTAAAAGAAAGCTATTATCTGTAAAAAGAGCTACTTAGGAAAAGAAGGTGCAGTTTCTGCAGCAACGGCGAAGGAAAATGGCAATCGGTGCGATGATGGAGTCGGAAGCGGATATAGCAGTGGCTCTTACCGGGAATGCAGGTCCTGGCGTATTGGAGGAAAAAAAGAAGTAGGACTTGTTTATATAGCGGTATGTGCGGGCGGAAAGACAAGAGTGGAAGAACGGCATTTTACAGGAAATAGGAAAGAGGTTCGCGAGCAGGCGTGTAATGCAGCTTTGCTTATGGTTAGAGATTATCTTTTTGGAAAAAGAAGTAATGCGTCTATCAAAAAGAATTGCGCTTTTGGCAATAGAGCTAAAAAAATATATTCCTTATTTACTGGAAAACCTGAGGGAAGGTCATATTGTACCGCTTTGCTATCTTGTATACAGCGGAACGGGGAGAAACCTTTATGAGTTTTACCGTCTTCTATGCTTAAGCTAGATCATTTTCCCAGGGAAGAGGAGGAGATTCTTGGAATTGCCTACGGTTATAAGGATGCTCTTTTGTTGGTATCACTTATGACCATGGAAAAGCTGAGAGGAGAGGGATATGTCCATTGCACTGATGGTTTTCAAATTTCTTCTTTTTCTCTTGGCTCTTCTCGTTCTCTTTTTTTATATTCGTTATTTTTCTTCTTTTTTTTCCGTTTCGTTATAGGATAAAAGGGAAAAAAGATAGAGAGGAGCCAAAGCCGGACGGTGAGTTTTCTCTCTGCTTTCCCGGATTTCGACTCAGACTTTCTTACAATGGAGGGGATTTGAGCTATCAATGCAAGGTTCTTTTCCTCACAGTGGCGGAAGGAGGAAAAGAATGAGTGAAAAAAATAGAAAAAGCTAAAGCTCTTTTTTTATAAGCAAGCTGCGAACTTTTCAGGGAAATCTTGGGAGTTTATAAAAAGAGCTTGGTAAAGAAGAAACAAGGAAATGATAGCTTTGATACTTCTTGAAACATTCCGTTTTTTAAAAAGATGTAGAATCAGAAAAGCTGAAGGGATATTCTATTTTGCAATGGAAGATCCGAGCACAATGGGGCAGGTCTTGGAAGGAATAGCTCTGCTTTATCCCTTTATTCAAGATAAAATTCAAATAGTGCCGGAATTCGGAGACAACTATTATTATGGAGAGCTGTATCTGGAGGGGAGGATTCGATTGATTCATCTACTTATTCTTCTGTTTCGGCTTTTTAGAAATAAAGAGTTTCGTAAATTAGTCCTCAAGGGAGGTAAGCATGGCAAATAACAATACAAAAAGAGCTTATTCAAGAATTATTTCAGGGAATGGATGGCTTTGTACAGTCAAAAAAACCGTGGTGGGAGAGGCCATTAAATTGGGGGATACTGTCTTGGTTCCCCTTATGGAGGTAAGCTGCGGACTTGCGAGCGGAGCTTTTGTAAAAGAAAGTACGAAAAAAAGGAGATGGCGGAGCCGGAGCAATGAATTCTAAAATCACACCTGCAGCGATGCTGGTGATTCAAAACGGAAGAACCAAACTGATTCGGGTAAAGAATGAAGATGCTTTATCCAAAAATCATAGATATGATTCCTGAAGCAATTGATAAAAATTACAGGAGGAAAAAGTAAGCACTTCCGCAGAAAAAAACAGGGGCAGGATGCACTTGATACAATGCTTCAGGAAGAAAGAAAAGTGAAAAAAAGAGAAGAAGGGATATACAGTAATCTCCGGATCCGATAACGATAGCTTGGATTCCTTATCGGTTGAGGATGTTATTGATATTGATTTATCCGATTTTTGAGGAATAGAATTCGCGAAGAGAATATACTGAGAAGTAAAAAAATATAGGGAGCTTTTTGCTCTTCAAATTATGGATATAAAATTTGTAGGTTTGTCAAACATATGTTACACCCCATCTAATAAATTCCTTTAGGATGGTACTGGGAGATTTCCACCCTAAAGGTCTCATGGGAAACTGGTTATAGTCCCTCCTATTGTATACCTGTAATTGCTTTGAAAAAGTCATCAAAGGAATAGAAACTATGTGTGGCATAGAATCTTTCGTTGTCTTTTTCGATGACTACGCTCGACTTTACCATTATGTCGAGGAGTAAACGGTCGAATCAGCTTGTGATGAATTCCATACTGCATTAATCGTGCTTCAAACAAAAGTAGGTTTGTCTCTGTGAGAAGTAAAGCGGTTGGTAAACTCTGTTCCGTTATCCGTCTGTACACATTCAATGCTCATTGGAAATGCTTTTTAAAAAGATGATCTAGAAATACAGCAGAAGAATAGGTGTTATGCTCTTCAAAAAGCTTCTACATAGCGCCAGCGTGAGTACTCATCAATAGCGGTATACTGGAAAAAAATTGTTTGCCAATGACTTTACTGTTTTTTTAAGCAGGCAGAAGGGACATATTTCACATCAATCTGAACTCGCTGTCCAGGGTAATGCATTTGCTCATAGGGGCTTTGGGATATACTTAGGATTGGGAGGCTTTACGGCCATAATACCTTGCTTTTTCAGAACACGATAGAGCCCTGAAATAGAACGTTTGTAGCCTCTTTGTATAAGTTTTACCCAGAAAATAACAAGGCCTGCGTGAGGGTTTCTGCGGCGCATATCAGAGATAAGTTTAAGCTCATCGGAATTATGCTGATTAGGGTGACTGTGTGGCCGTCTGGAGAGATAGCGCAGGGATTCCGGTGAGCCATCAAAACGTTTTTTCCATCGATAGATATACTGCCGATTGACATGATACTTAACAGCAGCCTTTGTTACGCCATGTTTTTCGGCGTAGCGAATAAGTGATAGCCTGAAGAGTAAATCTTGTGTTATAGTAGCCACAGCGGAAGACCTCCTTGAGTTGGGTGTTGTTTGTGGTGAACTAACTTTAACACAAGACAGGCTCTTCCGCTTTCTTTATTCAGTTGTGATGTAACATATGTATTGTAATCCTACACTCTTCGAAATTATGGATATAAAATTTCACTTGCAATCTAAATTCATTTTTTTGCTATAGTACTATAGTCGCTGTGAAGCAGTGGATTTTATAAAAGAGGGAGGTGCAATCATGGCTAAGTGTGCTATTTGCGAGAAGGCAGTACATTTCGGTATTCAAGTAAGCCATTCACATAGAAGATCGAACAAGATGTGGAAAGCGAATGTGAAGTCAGTTAGAGTGAAGGTAGATGGCGGTACAAAGAAGATGTACGTCTGTACTTCCTGCCTGCGTTCCGGAAAAAGTTGAGCGTGCTGTTGCAGGCGCTGCAGAATAATGATAGTTTAAAAAGATATTGCCGAGAGGCAATATCTTTTTTTATAGTGCGTATCGTGCGCAAAGCGTGCGATATCTCGTTTTTAGTAAGTGTTGCAGGCGAAACCTGAGACCCCTTTTTTATGCCGCTAATACTTGGAAAAATCTAAAAGATGGTATATGTAAAAAGTACTATGCATGACGAATTGCACAACTGAAGTGGCTTGACAGACACACCGTACTAGTGTACTATGTTGATAGTTCACTAGTACGGTGTGCCTTTGTTCACAATGACAATCTTCCGCAAAGCGTGCGTTATTTTATTTGAAACATGTATCATTCGCGAAGCTTGCGGTATCTCATTTGAACAAGCATTTCATGAAAAGCATATTTTATTTCGTGTTAGCGAACTGATAGTCATAAATATGCCATGGATTAAAAACTAAGAAAGGAGGGAAGATGCAATATAATTCCACACTCCCTATCTACCAACAAGTAGAGATGGATATTATCAAAGATATGTTAAACGGTACACTTCCTCTTGGAGAAAAAATGCTTTCCGGTAGAGATCTTGCAGTGAAGTATAAGATCAATCCCAATACTGCGTCCAGAGTCTATCAGGAACTGGAACTAAAAGGTCTCTGCTTTACCAAAAGGGGAATGGGGACCTTTGTGAGTGAAGATGAGGGGATATTAAAAGCAGAAAGGGAGAATCTTGCAAGAGAATACACAAAGGACTATCTAAGAAAAAAATGCAGGATCTTTCTGTTTCCGCGGAACAGCTAAAGGAATATATAGAGGAGGGAATCAATGATTCAAGTTACGAATTTATCTAAAAAATATAATGGAAGGAAGGCTTTGGATCAGGTTAGTGCAGAATTTTTGGATGGAAAGATATATGCTTTTTTGGGTCCGAATGGATCGGGAAAAACGACATTTATGAAGATATTGGCTAATCTCACGCAGGAAAAATGAAGGAACGATACTTTTTGGATGGAGAAAGACTTTCCGTAAAAAGTAGGGCCAAAGTGGCTTATCTTCCTACGGAAACACATGCCTATCCTTTTATGACTGTGGGTGAATTTGGGAGCTATTACAAAAGATTTTTTAAAGATTTTAATGAAGAACGATATGAGAGCTGGATTAAAAGAATGGATATTCCTTTTAAAACACCCTTTAAAGTTCTGTCTTCAGGCATGGACAAAAAAGTGAGAGTAGCAGCTACACTCTCTCGTGATGCGAAGCTTTTGATTTTGGATGAACCGTTTAACGGAGTGGATCTTCTTGCAAGAGAGGAGATTGAAAGAATGATGATTGAAGTTATGGCCGAGGACCGTACCCTCATTGTTTCCAGTCATCTTGTAGATGAGGTGGAGTCTTATGTCAACTATGCAGCCTTCTTTAGTCAGGGAAAGCTTCTTTCTTTGGAAAATGTGGAAGAATTAAGAACTGTCCGACAAATGACGTTGGTAGATCGATATAGAGAATTATTCGGAAAGGTGGTGGAGTAGAATGTTAACTTTAATTTCATATGAAATGCGGAAAACGGCACAGATTAAGATTGTATCCGTAGCCTTACTTTTGATTTTTTTGAATTCTTATTGCTTTTTTTGGCAGTATCAGCGGAAATATCGTGCTAATGGGGCTTTCCGGAACGATACTTCTTTTTCAGTTTCATCGTATTTCTTCTTTTCGGGACTTTCCAGTATGGTCAGTTTAAGTAAGGACCTGAGTACAAACCAAGGCTACATGCTTTTTATGCTGCCAAAGAAGAGCTATGTTTTTCTTCTCGCGAAAAATTATAGAGAGCTTGATTAGTACTGCATGTATAGGTTTATTTCTTTATTTCTTGCTTCTCTTTGACATATTTTATTTTAGTGTGGATGTAGTCGAATTCGCCGATTTTTTAGATTTTATGTGGGGATTGACAACGGAAAATAAGATGGGAACATTACTCCAGTTTATTGTTTCTGTCGGCTTATTCTATGTGGAGTATGGATTTACATGAGCTGTCTTGCCGTACTCTGTGTTACAGTACAAAGCCAGTTTTTTTAGAGGAAAAAAATGCTCGCCTTTATCATTACTGTTGTCATATTTTTATTCTTGGTAGTTAATATCATGACAGGGGTTTCCTCCCTTGTAGATGAAATCAGACATGTAATAGGAATGACGGATGTGATGTCAGCAGGCTTGCAAGTTTTTCTGCTGTCCTTGATTTCCTTGGTATGTTTTTGCGGTTCAGCATATATGCTTGATCAGCATAGAAATTATTAATCTCTTTTCATATATTGTAAAATGGAGTATACTGAAAAAGAATTCTCGAACTATCGAGAATTCTTTTTCTTAAATATAAACAACAGCATGCCAAAGATTTGCTTATCAAGAATTGGAGGACAGACTATGAAAGGAAAGATTCCATCACACTTTGGAGAGGTTGAAATTTCCGAGAGAGTTATAGCCGAATATGCCGGGAATGCTGCCGTTTCCTGCTTCGGTATAGTGGGAATGGCTGCGGTACCTATGAGTGGTAAAGGTCTTGCCCATTTACTTAGGAAAGAGAGCTATCACAAGGGAATTGATGTAAAAATCAAGGAGAATAGAATCAGCTTGGATTTTCATGTTATTGTGGCTTACGGTGTACGCATCAAGGCTGTGGCGGAAAATCTTGTAGAGAGTGTGGAGTACCGTATTTCTCAATTTACCGGTATGGAAGTAGATCGTATCAATGTGTATGTAGAAGGTGTACGCATAATTGATTGATAGGAGGGTAAACCCTGTGGGTAGAGTGCTTAGTGCAAAAGAGCTGAAGAAGGCATTTTTAGCAGGAGCCAATCAGCTCAATGCAAAAAAGATTTAATTAATGAGTTAAATGTATTCCCTGTGCCGGACGGGGATACGGGAACCAATATGTCCATGACCATTCTTTCTGCTGCAAAAGAAGTAGCGGCAATAGAAGATGGGAAGATGAAAGATATATGTAAGGCGATGTCCGGCGGTTCCTTACGAGGTGCAAGAGGGAATTCCGGAGTAATTTTATCTCAGCTTATCAGAGGCTTTACCAAGGAACTTACAGAGGCAAAAGAGGTTGACAGCTTGGTTTTGGCAAAGGGCTTCCAAAGGGCTGTGGAAACAGCTTATAAGGCAGTTATGAAACCGAAGGAAGGAACAATTCTTACTGTTGCCAAGGGTATGGCGGATAAGATTATGGAATTAGCTCTTACAGAGGAGGAAATACTTCCTCTAATGGAGAAGGTCTATGCTCATGGAGAGGAAGTATTAAAGCATACACCTGATCTTCTTCCTGTACTTAAGGAAGCAGGTGTGGTCGACTCCGGCGGAGCAGGGGCTTATGGCTCTTATGGAGGGAGCACTTCGTTCTCTTAGAGGAGAGAAGATTGTTCTTGACTTAGAACTAAAGGAGAGTGGAGCAGTTTCTGCACTGCTTGGAGAAAGAAAGAATAAAGGGGAGATTTCCACCGCCGATATCCGCTTCGGATATTGTACAGAATTCATGGTAAATGGAGACCATTCTTTTACGGATGAAGAGGTAGATGAGCTTCGGACTTACTTGATGGGTATAGGTGATTCTATCGTTTGCTTCTCTGATGAAGAAATGATTAAGGTCCATGTGCATACGAATCATCCCGGTGATGCCTTTGAAAAGGGGCTTTCCTTAGGCTATCTTTCCAAGATGAAGGTAGACAATATGCGCCTTGAGCATCATGAGCTTTTGATTGAAGATGCTTCCCGTATTGCAGCGATGGAAAAGCTGGAGGAAGAAGAAAAGCCTATGGAAAGAAAGGCTTTCGGTTTTGTGGCGGTTTGTTCCGGAGAGGGGCTGGAAAATATTTTCCGTGATCTTGGCGCCGATCAGGTTGTTTCCGGAGGACAGAGTATGAACCCGTCTACGGAGGACCTGGTCAATGCGGTAGAAAAAGATTAATGCAGAGCATATTTATATTTTACCGAATAATAAAAATATCATTCTTGCGGCTGAGCAAGTTTGCAGTATCTTGGAAGATCAAGCGATTACAGTGCTTCGCAGTACTACAATTCCGCAGGGGATATCAGCTTTGATTGCCTTTCAGGAAGATTTGAGTGCCGAAGAGAATGCGGAGAACATGACAGAGAGCTTAAAGGCTGTTTCCTCCGGTGAAATTACTTATGCGGTACGAGATACTACGATTGACGGAAGAGAAATTCACTCCGGAGATATTCTTTTCTTGGGAGATAAGGGGCTTTTATCAGCTGCAAAGGATATTCTTTCTGCTGTAAAGGAAGCACTTCCGAAGATGGGAGAAGGAGAAATCCTTTAGCCTTTACTATGGAGAAGATATAAAGGCGGAGGATGCGGAAGAGCTTGTTTCTGAAATTCAAAAAGACTATCCGGATTTGGAAATAGAGCTGCAAAACGGCGGTCAGGCGGTTTACTATTATCTCTTATCTTTGGAATAAAGGAAGGTATCGAGCTTGTTTCCGGGAAATACAATCTATTATGATTGATTTTACAAATATAAGAAGCTGAGTCCTTTTTAAAGATGAGTTGAGATATTGTTTTGGGCTATGAAGGGAAGAGTCGGGAAAAAGTGCTCACTTCTTTCATGGCCCTTTTTATGGGAAAGAGCTATGCTAAGTGACGGAATTGAAAAAAATAAAGGGAGTAGGAGAAAAACTACCGCTCTTTTTTTCATAAGGCCGGAATCTACACAAAGGAAGAGCTTCTAAATGGATTCCCGATAAGCTATATAGACTATCCTCCCGTTTCTTGCATAGCGGATGCCCGGGAAAAAGGAATGGATGGCTTTTTCAGCTATCTTAAAAGAAGATTTTCGAGGAAGGCCCGGAACAGAAAAAGGAAATCTTACTTGCCCGAGTTTTTGACAGCAGCGGAGAAATCACGCTACAGTTTTTCATGCCCCATATATCCGAAAAGACATTGAAAAAGGGGATGCACTTTGTTTTTTTACGGTCAGGTGAAGGCGTTTCAAGGGCGATATTATATTCAACAGCCGAAATATTTTTTTCTGTAGAGGACTATCAGGAAAAAAAGAAAACTTTTAGAAGCGGTTTATTCTTCCGCTAAAGGAATAAAGAACTATATTCGAAGAAGAGCCATTGCAGAGCTTTTTAAGGAAGACTTTGCTTGTTCCGATGTTTTCACGGGGGAAGATTTAGAGCGTCTTTCCCTACCGGATAAAAGAGAAAGTTTGAGACTCCTGCATTTTCCGGAGAATTTTCAGGAAAGGGAGAGAGGACGGAGAAGGCTTGCCTTTGAAGAACTCTTTTTACTCCCTCTATCTTGAAAAGGAAGAGAAGGAGTATAAGGCGGAGAAGCTGTTTTCTCTTTATGAGGAAGGGGAAGAAAACAGATTCTTTTCCTATTTTCCTTTTACCCTGACTGCTTCCCAAAAAAACTGCATTGCAGAAATAAATATGGAGCTTCAGAAGAAAAAAAGAATCTATCGTTTTATAGAGGGGGATGTGGGATCCGGTAAGACTGTCATTGCATTTTACCTGATTTTCCTTACGATAAACAGGAGAAAGCAAGTGGCCTTTTATGGCACCGACCGAGATTCTTGCAAGACAGCATTATGAAAAATGCTATAAAGCTCTTTCCCGATAATATTGCCCTATTACTTGGAAGTATGAGTCAAAAGGAGAAGAAGGAAATATATAAGGGAGTAGCTAAAGGAGAAATTCTCGCCGTATTCGGTACACAGTCCTTGATTCAGGAGGGCTTAAACTTTTCTGCGCTGGAAAGCATTGTCATTGATGAACAACATCGCTTCGGCGTAAAGGAAAGACTGAAGCTGGAGAAAAAGGGAGATTGTCCACATACGCTCTTTCTTTCGGCAACTCCTATTCCGAGGAGCCTTGCCAAACTTTTATATGGGAGCATTCCCTTTTCTGTGCTACAAGAAAAGCCGGCAGACAGACTTCCGATTAAGAATGCACTCATTCACAAAGAGGAACAGCAAAAAGCCTTTTTCCTTTATTATGGACGAAATCAAAAAAAGGGCAGACAGGCCTATGTGATTTGCCCTATGATTGAAGAAAAATGAGAGTCTTCCGGTAGAAGCGGTTCTTTCATATAAAAAAGTCCTGCAGAAGTTTTTCCGGAGACAGTTCGAAATCGGAGTTCTACATGGAAAGCTTAGGAGTGAAGAGAAGGAAAGCCGTAATGGCAGACTTCAAAGAGAAAAAAACGGATATTTTACTCTCTACGACCGTTGTGGAAGTTGGAGTGGATGTTGCCAATGCCACGGTTATGCTCATTGAAAATGCAGAACGCTTCGGTCTTGCGCAGTTGCATCAGCTTAGGGGAAGAGTAGGGCGGTCCGCCTTACAAAAGCTACTGTATCTTTCTGGATCGAAAGGATGATGAAAAAAATCACGGGAACGATTGGAAATTATGAAGAACAGCAATGACGGCTTTGCCATCGCGAAAGAAGACCTCCGCCTCCGAGGGCCGGGAGATTTGTTCTTTGGAGAGAGGCAATCCGGAGAATTACAGTTTAATATGGCTGATCCAATCCTTGATGAAGAGCTCTTTCGAATTGCCAGAGAAGAAGCGGTGCAAATGTTGAAAGCTGATCCGGAACTGAAAAAGCATCCAAAAGTTCGAGAAGAATTTTTAAAAATGATAACGACGGATACACCGTAAGATAATTATTCGGATATACATTAATATAGGAGATAAAGTTAAAAAAATAAGTTTAAACTATTTACAAAGTCTTCTTTAATTTGTTTTAATACATAGGGAAATGGAGAAAAGAAATGAGAGTGATTGCAGGAACGGCTAGAAGAATCAATTTAAAAACGCCGGACGGTTTAGATACGAGGCCGACCCAGGATCGAATCAAGGAGACTTTATTTAATATCATACAGTTTGACCTTTCGAACGAGGATGTACTGGATCTATTTCGCCGGAAGCGGTGCGTTTGGGGATAGAGGCTCTATCCAGAGGTGCCAAGAGGGCTGTTTTTGTGACGCAGCAAGACAAGCTATTCTCTGCATTGAGGAAAATCTGGAGAAGACACATTTTTAAAGAACAGGCTTTGGTACTTCCCGGAGATTATAATGGAGCAATCAACAGTCTTTTGCGAAAGGACTATCATTTCGGACTGGTCTTCATGGATCCGCCCTACGGAAAGGCGCTTGCAGAAAAGGCCCTGCTCCGTTTAAAGGATAAGCCCTTCGTGGATGAGAATACCATTTTTGTAGTGGAAGCAGGTCTTGATGAAGATTTTTCCGCTATGGAAGATGAGGGCTATACTATCCTAAGAGAAAAGAGCTATAAGTCCAATAAGCATATTTTTCTGCGTTTAATTTAGAAGGGATAATGAAAAGTAAGGGAGCGAGGTATTGGAAGTAAGGCATAGTATGCGGTTTGTATAAGGAAAGAAAGACTTATTTGTAAAGAAAGTAGGAGAGGAAATGAAGATAGCCATTTATCCGGGATCTTTCGATCCGGTTACCTTTTGGACATTTAGATGTGATATCCAGAAGTGCGAAAATGGTGGATAAATTAATTATTGGAGTGCTTATCAATAATAATAAGACCCCGTTGTTTTCTACAGAGGACCGTGTTAGAATGATTAACGAGTTAATTTCAGAGTATCCGAATGTAGAGGTGCATTCCTTTAGCGGTCTTACAGTGGATTATGCGAAGGAGGTCGGTGCTACGATGATTGTTCGTGGTCTTCGTGCCGTTACCGACTTTGAGTATGAGTTGCAGCTCGCACAGACCAATAAGGTTATTGCAGAGGATATAGACACTTTGTTTCTGGCTACAAATCTAAAGTACTCTTATTTAAGTTCCAGTACAGTGAAGGAAATAGCTTCTTTTAATGGAGATATATCGGCTTTTGTTCCCAAATCGGTGGAAACAGCCATGAAGAAAAAAATTCGGTTATGAATAGGCGGAGGTAGTATGAGCAGAATAGAGCAATTGATAGGGGAAATTGAAGAGTATATTGACAGCTGTAAGTTTCAGCCTTTGTCTAACAGTAAAATTATAGTGAATAAAGAGGAGATGGAAGAGCTTCTGGTAGAGCTGCGCTTGCGCGTTCCTGAGGAAATTAAAAAAATATCAAAAGATTATTTCTCAGCAGGACGCTATATTGGCAGATGCAAAAACTTCAGGCAGATTCTATGCTAAGCGATGCCAAGGCGCAGACAGAGGAAATGGTTTCCGATAGTGAAATCATGCAGCAGAGCTTATGCAAAGGCAAACGCATTGGTGCAGGATGCACAAAATCAGGCGGATGGCATTATTAATAATGCTGTAGCGGATGCAGACCAGATTCGTTCGAATGCGATTCGTTATACCGATGAAATGCTTGCCAGCTTGGAGACTATTATCTCTCGTTCCTTAGATAATGCTACATTGCATTTAAATGAGTTAAAGTCTTCTCTCAGTGATTCCAGAAGCATTGTGGAATCGAACAGAGAGGCACTTTCAAGGCTATGCCTCAGGACAATTCGACTGAACTCGGATAAGTCGTAGATGAGCACTGCTTACTTGAAGACGGCTCAGACAATCTTTTGAAATATTTTTGAATATTAATTTTTCTTTATGAGATTGACATAGAGGAGAAGAAAGTTTATAATCCTTCACTAGCGGCTTGTGAGGTAAAAATACATGATTCGCTAGTGCAGGAGCTTTAAGAAGAGAGTTTTCTTCATTATTAAAAGCAAGAATGGCTAAGAGGAATTTTGTTCCTTACAGAATCTATTTGATAACGATGCGTGGCTCAGCTTGGTAGAGCGCTGCGTTCGGGACGCAGAGGTCGCTGGTTCGAATCCAGTCGCATCGACTTCGAAGAGCGGGAGATGTATGACATCTCCTGCTTTTTCTTATAGGATAAAGAAGATTTGTAGAGAGGAAGTAAGAGGTATGGGAAGAGAAAAATTTTAAATCCAGAATCGGTTTTATTCTGGTGAGTGCAGGCTGTGCAATCGGTATTGGAAATGTATGGAAGTTTCCGTATTTGGTAGGACAGAATGGAGGAGGCATTTTTGTACTTTTTACCTGCTTTTTCTTTTTGACTATGGGACTTCCTATCTTGACTATGGAATTGGCTGTCGGTAGAGCCAGTAGAAGCTCTGTGGTAAAGGCCTATCATAGGTTGGAACCGAAGGGAACAAAGTGGCATATACATGGATATGTCTGTATTTTCGGATGCTATCTTTTGATGATGTATTACACTACGGTATCCGGGCTGGATGCTTTCTTATTTTTCAAATTTCTTTTTGGTAGCTTTGAAAAATATAGAGCAGAGCCAGGTTGAAGGAATTTTTTTCCACGATGCTCAGTCGTCCTGAAGAAATGACACTTTGTATGGGAATTACGGTTATAGGAGGCTTTATGATCTGCTCCTTGGGTTTACAAAAAGGGTCTGGAGAAGGTCACTACGGTAATGATGAGTGCGCTCTTGATTTTAATTGTACTTTTGGCTGTGCACAGTCTGCTTTTACCGGGGGCATGGGAAGGGGCGAAAGTTCTATCTTCTTCCAAATATCGAAAAAGTAAAGGGAAATTGGCTTGTATCACGTGGTTTCTTCGGCTATGAATCAGGCATTTTTCACTCTGTCTTTTAGGGAGTTGCGGCGATGGAAATCTTCGGTTCCTATATGTCTGAAGATTATACGCTGGTCAGTGAAGGCATAAAAATTTGTGCTTTGGACACTTTTTGTTGCGATTATTTCCGGTCTTATTATTTTCCCGGCATGCTTCAGCTTTTGGTGTGGAACCGAATGCCGGACCGCCCCTTATCTTTTTCACTCTGCCGAAGGTCTTCATGCACATGCAGTTTGGTAGAGTGTGGGGATGTCTTTTCTTTCTTTTTATGACTTTTTGCGAGCTTTCTCCACGGTTATTGCCGTTTTTGAAAACCTGATTTCCACCAGTATTGACAATTTCCACTGGGATAGGAAGAAGGCGGTAATAATCAACTGTATTTTTATTTTTGTGATGAGTATTCCCTGTATTTTAGGGTATAATTTATGGCAGGATTTAAAACTTATCGAGTGGAAGAGATGTTCTTGACTCCGAAGACTTTATTGTAAGTAATCTGATTTTACCGATTGGCTCCCTTGTATATCTTCTGTTCTGTGTCAGCAAGTGGGGATTTGGTTTTGATAGGTATATTGAAGAGTGTAACAAGGGCGTAGGGAATTAAGATGTCAAGGCTTTGAAGCCGTATTTTGTTTTTGTATTACCGATTTTGATTCTGATTTTGCTTTTACAAGGCTTGTTTTAGGGCTATTTTAGGAGCTAAACCGGTATTGTAGACCTTTATACACAGTACGCATTATGAATGCAAATTTTTCGTTATACTTTTCCTAAAGGGAAAAGCATTTCGGAGATTGGATAGGAGTCTTATGACGATACGGGAAGAAATGGAGGAATTGGAGAAGAATACACTCTCCCCTATGCTTTTTTTAAGCATGAATTCTTTGGGGCGGGATTTTCCGGAAGAAGAGGACGATATTCGTACCATTTTCCAAAGAGATCGAGATAGAATTTTACATTCCAAAGCTTTTCGGCGCTTAAAGCATAAGACGCAGGTTTTTATCCAACCGGAGGGCGACCATTATAGGACGAGACTTACGCATACTTTGGAAGTGAGTCAGATTGCGAGAAGTATTGCGAAGGCTCTTCGCTTAAATGAAGATTTGACGGAGGCGATTGCTCTCGGGCATGACCTTGGGCATACACCTTACGGCCATGCGGGAGAAAGAGCCTTGAATAAAATATGTTCCTTCGGCTTTTCTCATGTAGAGCAGAGTGTCCGTGTTGTGGAGGTTTTTGGAAAAAAACGGTAGAGGACTCAATTTATCTAAAGGAAGTTCAGGGACGGAATTTTTGAACCATAGAAGCTCCGGGCATCCGAAAGACCTTGGAAGCGCAGGCAGTTCGCCTTGCCGATAAAATAGCTTACTTAAACCACGATGTGGATGACAGTATCAGAGGCGGGATTATTACAGAGGAAGATTTGCCGGAAGAATTTCGCTTAGTTCTTGGAAGAAGCGTAAAAGAGAGGATTGATACTTTGATTCGTTCCGTTATCTTTTCTTCTATCGGTAAGGACAGCCTAAGAATGGATCCTGCAGTGGGTGAGGCTATGCAGGGGACTTCGTAAGTGGATGTTTAGCCATGTCTACAAAAAGAGTGAGGCAAAGGAAGAGGAATGGAAGGTAGAAGGCATGCTTCTTCTTCTCTTTACCTTTTATATGGAGCATCCGGAGAAGTTGACGGAGGAATATCGCTTCCTTTATGAAAATAGCTAAAAGGACAAGAGCATTTTCCGATAAAAGAACACTTGGAAAGAGTGGTTTGCGACTATATTTCCGGTATGACGGATGAGTATTGCAATCATAAGTTTATGGAGTACTATGTCCCGAAGGCATGGGCTAAAGACTGAGAGCTGAGGCTAAAGAATAAATTGAGCTTTTAATTACTACGGTAGACTTCTATGGGTAGAGCTTTAATATAGCTTTTTAAAGGAGCATGCATGTATTACGGAGAGGATATTGTCGAGGAAGTTCGTCAAAAAAACGGATATTGTAGACCTGGTTGGACAATATGTTCACCTGAAAAAGAAGGGATCGAGCTATTTCGGTCTCTGCCCTTTTCCATGGAGAAAAACAGCTTCCTTTTCCGTCTCTCCCGGAAAGCAAATTTTCTACTGCTTCGGTTGCGGCAAGGCGGGAGACAGCATCCGCTTTTTGATGGAATATGAGAACCTAAGCTTTGTGGAGGCTTTAGAGGGAGCTTGCAGAGCGTGCCAATGTTACGCTTCGAAGGAAGAAAAAAAGAGATAAGGGAGAAGAGGATCTTCGCTACAAGATACTGGAGATTAATAAGCAGGCGGCACTGTTTTATGTAAAAGCAACTTCGCAGTGAAAAAGGAAAGCAGGGTCTTAATTATTGCGCGAAAAAGAAAGCTGAGCGGTGAAAGTATTACACATTTTGGTTTAGGCTATGCAGGAAAGGAAAGAGACAGCCTTTATCAATATTGTAAGTCCTTGGGCTTTAAGGACCAAGTTTTACAGGAATCAGGGCTTATTCAGCTTTAAGGAAAAATGGAGTCTACGATAAATTCTTCAATCGTTTGATTTTTCCCTATCATGGATTTACATAATCGGGTTATCGGATTTCGGAGGAAGAGTGATGGGGAGACGGAGGCCCAAAGTATTTAAACTCTCCGGAAACCAAGCTCTTTGATAAGTCCAGAAACCTTTTTGCCCTTAATTTTTCGAGAAAATCCCGAGCGAATTATTTTATTCTCTGTGAAGGCTATATGGATGTAATTTCCCTGCACCAATGGGGTTTTCGGAGGCAGTAGCAGCTCTTGGAACGGCTTTCACGGAACAGCAGGCGGATCTTATGAAAACGCTTTAATTCCCTTATTTACCTCTGCTTTGATAGTGACGGCGCGGGAAAAAGGCCTGTAAAAGAGCAATTTCCATTTTGCGAGAAAAAGAAATTGGAGGGAAGGTAATTTGCTTAAGTCCCTATAAGGACCCGGATGAGTTTTTAAAGGCGGAAGGAAAGGAAGCCTTTGAAAAGCGAATAGAGGAAGCAAAGAATGCCTTTCTTTGGGAAGTGGAAGAGAAGAAGACCGAGTTTAACCTCCACGATCCCGCAGGAATGCAGAAATACATGGAAAGCATTGCCGAGCTTTTAAGAACAAGTTTTTCCGACCCGGTAGAGCGGGAAAAATTATCTAAAGGCAGTAGCCAGAGAACAGATGCTGAAGGCGGAAAATTTGCAGCATCTTGTGGATAGAGGGGAAGAAAAAAACGCAGCTGGAGTTTGGCCTAAAAAGCTTCAGGGGAAAGGAAAAAAAGAGGGAGGAAAAATGGGACTCACCTCTGGAAGAACAATTTCTCTCCATTTTGATGCAGAGAAATGAGTTTATCGATCTGGCAAAAAAATATCTAGAGGAAGCCGATTTTCAAGGAGATTTTACAAAGGAAATCTATCTTAAGCTTTTATCCGGGCTTTCTGCCAAGGAAATTTTAGACGGCTATCAAAATGAAGAAGAAAAAAATACAGGAAGCTTGTCAAGCTCTATCACGGTGATCTCTATCATATGGACTTGGAAAAGGACGAGGAGAAAAAGCTTTTTTCCGACTATATTCGCCAGTTGAAACTTCAAAATATTGAAGCGGAAATCAAGGAAGCGACGGATGCGGAGAGCTTATCCCGTTGCTTTAAAGAAAGAGACAGGTGGGAGCATTTTTCATTATAGTTTTTATGCTTTAGTATGCGGAGGTGCTTTGAGTAAACGAATAGAAAAAAACTTGTAGAGCTCTTTCCCGGGGCGGATTCCATTGCGGATATAGGATGTGATCACGGCTATACCTCCATCTTACTGGCCAAGGCGGGAAAGGCGGAGAAAATCATAGCCTGTGATATAGGAAAAGCCCCTCTGGAAAGTGCGAGAAGGAATATCCTAAGGGAGGGGCTCACGGGAAAAAATAGAATGCAGGCTGGGAGACGGCCTAGCTCCCATAAGGCCTTTTTGAAGTGGAGGCTATCCTCCTTTCCGGTATGGGCGGTCCTTTGATGATGCAAATCCTGGAAAAAAGGATAGAGGAGTTTTCTCTTGCCGTACTTTCTCCGCAATCCGATTTTTGCCAAGTTTCGCCACTTTCTCTCGGAAAGAATGGAGATCTTAAAGGAAGAATACCTGGAAGAGGGAGGGAAATTTTATCGTCTTTTTCCTTGCGGGGAAAAAAGAATAATTTGCAAAAAAACTGAAGATGGCACCTGAAGAAACAGAAGAGGAAAAGAGATGCGCTAGATCTGCGGCAGAATGGGAATACGGCTGGCTTCCCTTACATAAAAAGGATCCGGTACTTAAGTCTATGCTGGAAAAAGAAGAGAGGCTTTACCGGGAGATTTTCGAAAAAAAGCAGGTAGATGAAGTACGGGAGAAGCTTTTACTCATGAGAAAGCTTTTGTCGGTTTATAAACGAGATACCGCACGCTACGCGAGCGATACTCGTTAAGAACAAGATGTCTCAGGCTTTGCCTGTGCCACTTGTTAAGAATAAAAATGCCTTTAAAATAAAATGATGTAAACAGGATAAAATCGGAACGCAAATAGGACAGGGAGTTCATCATGCAAAAGGAAGAATTTATTCATTTTTTAGAGGAGCTTGCTCCAAAAAAATTTAGCCGAGGATTGGGATAATGTCGGTTTTCTTCTCGGAAAAAAAGAGGAGAAGTAAAACGCGTTTATCTATGTCTGGATGTGGACAGTTTTGCTGTGAAAAACAGCGATAGAAGAGGGCTGTGATTTTATATTAAAGCCACCACCCTTTTTATTTTTTAAAGGCTTAAAGTCAATAACGGGAGATGAATGGCAGGGAAAGAAAATTATTTCTCTGGTAGAAAAATAAGATTTCCGTATTTTCCATGCACACGAACTTTGACAGTGTGGAAAAGGGGCATGGCTGAGCTTGTTGCGGAAGTTCTTGGCTGGAAGAAAGAAGGGGTTATCGAAGCTGTAAATCCTTCTGAGAGCGGAGCAGAACAAGGGATCAGCTTTTTTTACTCATCTAGAGAAGGAACTTTCTTGTGAAGAACTTGCAAACTATGTAAAAAGAAACTTGTAAATTACCCTATATAGAATATTTTGACAGTGGAAGGAAAAATTCGGAAGCTTGCAGTATGCCCCGGTTCGGGAAGAAGCTTTTTAGCTTCCCTCCCTTCCGATGTAGATGCCTACATCAGCGGAGATTTTGGACATCATGACGCGATTCGACAGTAAGGAAAAAGGTCTTAGCCTTATTAATGCAGGGCATTATGGCTTGGAGCATTTCTTTGTACCTTATATGAAAGGCTTAATCAGTCGACATTTTCCGGAGATAGAACTTATCGAAGAAGAGATTCATTTTCCGGGGAAAAATAATATAAATGCGAGAGGAGATGCAGAGATGAAGGTTACTGCAAAGGGTAAAACCGTAGAAATAGAAAAGGGAAGTCGATATCAGGACCTCGTTCCTTATTTTCAGGAGCAGGAGGAGTATCCGCTTCTTTTGGCAAAGGTGGGAAGCAGAATTTATGAGTTACATAAGAAGGTACCGGATGAGGACTTTACGGTAGAATGGATCACTATTCGAGATAGAATAGGAATGCAAAGCTACCAGCGCTCTGCTGTTTTTATGCTTTTGAAGGCCTTTTTTCATCATTGTAAGGAGGTCCCGGGCTTTAATGTAAATATAGATTATACCCTGGGCGGAGGCTTTTTACGGTTATATATCCGGAGATATTAAACTGAGTGAAGATTGCTTTCCAAAGTAAAAAGCTACTATGCAGGGAATATGTAAAGGCGGAAATGCCGATTATGAAACGAAATATTTCTACAGGAGAAGCAAGAAAGCTCTTCCATGAACTGGGAATGAAATCAAAGGAAGAGTTATTCCGTTTCCGTATGACGAGCCGTGTGAATATTTATTCTATGGGGAATTTCCAGGACTACTTTTACGGCTACATGCTTTTAAATACTGCTTATATCACTTTGTTTGACCTTTTCTCCCTATGGCGACGGCTTTATTTTACTTTTACCAAAGGAAAATAATCCCAAAGAGTTGGCAGAGTTCCATCCTATGGATAAGCTATATGAGGTTCAGAAGTCCTCATCGATGTGGGCAAGTGAGGTTGGAATTAAGAATATCGGGGCTCTAAACCAAAAGATTGTTTCCGGCGATCCCGACTCACTGATTCTTATGCAGGAGGCCTTTTGAGAAGCAAATTGGAAATATGGCGATGGAAATCACAGAGAAAAAAAGCGCCTTGTTTTAATAGCGGGACCGTCTTCTTCCGGAAAAAACGAGCTTTGCTAAGCGCCTAAGCATTCAGCTTTCGGCACTTGGAAAAACCTCATGCAATTTCGGTGAGACAATTACTTCCTTGGAAGGGATCAAGCTCCAAGAGACGAAGAGGGAAACTATGATTTTGAATCTATCGCCAATGTAGATTTACCTCTTTTTAATAAGGACATGCTCGCGCTTCTTTCCGGAGAGAGTGTGGAGCTTCCGCGATATAACTTTTTCTCCGGAAAGAGAATATAAGGGAGACTTCTTGCAATTAGGTGAAGAAGATATTTTTGGTTATTGAAGGAATTCATTGCCTGAATGATAAAATGTCGGAATCTCTGCCTGAAGAAAGTAAATTTCGTATCTACATTTCTGCATTGACACCCTTAAATATAGATGAACACAATCGTATTCCCACTACCGATGTTCGCCTTCTTCGCAGAATGGTTCGAGATAATCGCACACGCGGGTACTCTGCAGAGAATACTATTTCCATGTGGAAGAGTGTAAGAAGAGGAGAGGATCAGAAATATCTTTCCCCTATCAGGAAAAAAAGGCAGATGTTATGGTGAATTCCGCTTTTGATTTATGAGCTTCCGGTCTTGAAAATCTTTGCGGAACCTCTTTTGTTTCAAATTGCGGAAGACAGTCCCAACTATCAGGAGGCAAAGCGACTCTTAAAGTTTTTGGACTATGTTCTGGCGCTCAGTCCGAGTCCATACCTCAAAACTCCATACTTCGAGAGTTTATCGGCGGATCCTGCCTGCATGTAGGATAAAAAGAGTTGCTACAGTTCTATAATATCTGATTATTTAAGTGGTTAAAAAGAGTGTGAAACTTAGTCTGTAAGAGGAGATAAAGAAAGGCCTTCTACGATTACTCATCATACCACTCCAGGAAGGAGTGCTTTACCCCCTTATCCTTTAGTCCGAGAATAGTCTGCTTGGAAACATTTTCCGTAGAACGGAAGATATTTTTCTCAATAAAAGGATTGGTCTTTTTCAGCTCCGCAATCAATTTCTTTCGTTTCTAAGCGTTTGGAGCTTGTGGTTCCGTCCGTATGACAGGTAGAACAAGTCTCCGTAAACTTGCAGGCACATTGAATAAAATTCAGTTTATTGTAGTCGCGCCAATGTTTGATATCGTCCTCTCGCACATAGTAGAGGGGACGGATAAGCTCCATGCCCTGAAAGTTCGTAGAGTGCAGTTTCGGCATCATAGCTTGGAACTGTCCACTGTAAAGCATACCCATGAGAACGGTTTCGATCACATCATCAAAATGATGCCCGAGTGCAATCTTGTTACAACCCAGTTCCTTTGCCTTCGAATAAAGAGTGGCCTCTCCTCATTCTTGCACAGACGTAGCAGGGAGAGGAGTCGATTTCAAAGACAGACTCGAAGATATCACTTTCAAAAAATTGAAGGGGAATACCGAGAAGCTTTGCGTTCTCTTCAATGATTTTCCTGTTATATTCGTTATAGCCCGGGTTCATACAAAGGAATTGAACGCTAAAAGGGGAAATTTATTGTGTCTTTTTTTAATTCTTGGAAGAGTTTGGCCATAATCATGGAGTCTTTTCCTCCGGAGATACAGACACAGATATTGTCTCCTTCTTGAATCAATTGAAAAATCATTGATGGCCTTCGCGAAGGGTGTAAAAATAGATTTTTTGAATTTTTTACGAAGGCTCTTTTCGATTTCTTCTCTGCGTTCGTCTTCCGAAGCTGATTTAATCTTCATAAGAATGTACTGCCCATAGCCTCCGCTTAAGTTCGCAATGTGATAGCCTTCGTCTAAAAGACGCTCTCCAAGCTCTCGAGAAATTGTTCCGTATTTGCAGTAGAGCAAATAGGGCTTCTCTTTATCCAAAGCCCTGTCTTCACGAAGTAAATCCGAGATAGACATCCATAGTGCATTGTCTATATGTCCCAGTTCATATTCCGCCTCGTCACGAATATCAATCGCGATATAAATTTTTATATTCTTCTTTTTCCCATTCCTCAGGGCTGATTTCTCTTAGTTTTATCATGAACTTATCCTTGATTTTTCAAATTTGTGTTGTGGAAAGCTTTGACAAAGAGCTTTAAAATCTTTACGAGAATCACTCGTGTAGCGTGCAATATCTCATTTAAAAAGAGTTTAGTACATCAACACATGATTCCTATTTTATATCTTACGAAGATTCTCTGCGATTTAAACCAAAAACAGTATAGCATAATGAGCTTTAATTGGAAGGGGGGACTTGATTTCATTCTGTATTCTGCGCTACTTTACGGCTTGTTGGCCTATTTTTAGGTTATAATGTTAATCGTTATCTTTTTGAAGTATTCTTTTAAGGGGGATTGATGAAATTGAAGTCCGGATTAAATGAGAAAGCGGAAAAGGAGAGAAGACCATAGCTAAGCCCGTGGAGAAAAAGAAGACAGCTAAGGAAAAATAATCGATTCCAAAAACGATAGAGAAAGAGGCTTCTGTTAAGAAAAGAAGAGTGGTAAAGGCAAAGCCGGAAGCTGATTCCGTGGAAAGGCCTGTGGGAAAAGCTGCGGAAAAGATCGGCAAGAAAAAGTCTGCTGCAAAAAACGGAGACTAGTATAGAGGAAAAGGCCTCATCAAAGACTGCTTCCAAAGAAAAGAGACTATAGATAAGAGAAGCTTAAAAGAGAGCTCTTGATGCTTATCATAACAGACTTCAGTCTTATTATGATGAGATGAAGTGGCTCTACTTTGAACTCTACAGAGGGGACGAAGAAGCCTTTTCCTATTTTCTTTCTTTACTGGAAAAATATGCCGTAAACCGCGAAGAGGACTTGCTTGCTTTAGACAGAAGAAAGAATGGCAAATCCGAACTGGTATAAGGGAAAAGACCAGTATGGAGTCCTCCTCTATGTCGACAATTTTGCCGGTAATCTGAATGGTGTGGAAGAGCATTTGGATTATCTCAAGGATAGCGGCTTTAATTATTTGCAGCTTATGCCTATTTTAGCAAGTCCAAAGGATAAGTCTGACGGAGGCTATGCTGTTTCCGATTTTCAGAAGGTGCAGGCAGAGCTTGGGACAATGGATGACCTACGCTCATTAACCAAGGCTTGTCATAAAGAAGGAATCAGTGTGGGGCTGGACTTTTGTTATGAATCATACCTCCGATGAGCATGAATGGGCCAGAAGGGGCAAGGATGGGAGAAAAAGAGTATCAGGACCGATATTTTTATTTTCCCGAACTGGGTTATTCCGAATGAATTTGAAAAAACGGTTCCGCAGGTATTTCCGGAATCGGCTCCCGGAAACTTCACTTATAGTGAGGAAATGAAAAAAAGTCGTAATGACTACTTTTTACCAGTATCAGTGGGACTTAAACTATGCTAATCCCGTAGTATTTAATGATATGCTGGAAAAATGTACTGTATCTTTGCAATATGGGTACCGATGTGTTCCGAATGGACGCCGTTCCCTATATTTGGAAAAGATTGGGTACAAGTTGTAGAAATCTTCCTCAGGTGCATACTTTGATTAGACTTTTTCCGTATGGCGGTGGAGATTGTTGCCCCTTCAGTCCTTTTTACTTGGAGAAGTAGTGATGGAACCCGATAAGGTCCTTCCATATTTCGGAACGGAAGAGAAACCCGGCTGTCATCTTCTTTACAATGTGACGACTATGGCTAGTACTTGGCATACCCTTGCAACACAGGATACCCGGCTTCTTCAGAATCAGTTATCACGAGTATTTCAAGCTCCCCAAGGATAAGGTTTTCCTAAACTATCTTCGCTGTCATGATGATATAGGCTGGGGACTGGACTATGAATTTCTGAGAAATTTTGGTATGGAAGAGATTCCTCACAAGGCTTATCTGAATGCTTATTTCCGCGGCTTTACGGATTTATCCGAATCGAGAGGAGAGCTGTATAATGATGATCCTCTTCGCGGCGATGCGAGACTTTGCGGAACTACGGCTTCTCTTTGCGGGATAGAAGCGGGAAAGAAGGAGAAGAACCCGAAAAAAATAGAGAATGCTATTCGCCTCGATATTATGCTTCATGCCTTTCTTCTTAGTCAGTCCGGCATACCTGTACTTTATTCCGGAGACGAGATTGCCATAGAGAATGATTACAGCTATCATGATGATCCGATTAAGAAGTTGGATTCCCGATATTTGCATAGACCTGCTTTTCCGTGGGAAAAGGCTGAGCTTAGAAAGACGAAGGGAAGTATTGAGGAGAGAGTTTATAATTCTATCCTGAAGCTGGAAGATTTAAGAAAGAAAAAAACAAGGCTTTTTCAGTCTTGCCGATACTTGGGTAATTGATACGAAAGAATATCCATGTTTTGGCTTTTGGACGATATTTTGAGGGAGAAAAAGATTTTTATGCTTCTACAATTTCTCTGTCAATTCGGAAGTAGCGTATGTGTCCGAGGTGGAGGATTATGTGAATATGCTTAGCGGGGAGAAACTTAAGGCGAAAGATTTGCGCATTCCTTCCCATGATTTTCTTTGGTTAAAAAAACCAGCTTTTTAAGAGTATTTTTAAAAAATGAAATTGTTTAAAAATATTTCTGCGATTGACTTGAAAAAAATATACTAGAGTAAACTTAAGCCTTAAAGTATTGTGAATGGTCGCTGCCGGGAAACCGGGAGAGGAAAGTCCGGGCTTCATAGAGCAGGATGCCTGATAACGTCAGGTTGAGGGCGACTCACAGGAAAGTGCAACAGAAAAATAACCGCCGTTTATACGGTAAGGGTGAAAAAGGCGATGTAAGAGATCACCGGTTTCCTGGTAACAGGAAATGCTATGTAAACCCCATCCGAAGCAAGGTCAACAGAGAGCATAAGGCTGCTCGTCTGCTCTCGGGTAGACCGCTCGAGGGCTTATGGTGACATAAGTCCTAGATAGATGACCATTTTCAACATAACCCGGCTTATAGCAATGCTTTTAGCCCCCTCGAAAGAGGGGGCTTTTTCTATCGTTCCTGTTATTATTTCTTATAGGATAAAAATCTGTTGATAAAAAAAGCAGAAATAGAATTTTTATGATTCAACTTCCATTTTTTTCAATCACTACCTTTTTTAACCGGTGCATCCTGGAATCCGGTTTCTACGGAAGCAATTTCATCTACGGTTTCCAGTCCTTCAATTACCTTTCCGAAGGCTGCATATTCACCGTCTAAGTGTGGTGCATCCTTATGCATGATAAAGAACTGGGAACCTGCAGAGTTCGGGTCAAAGGCTCTGGCCATGGAAATCACCCGCGCTCGTGTTTAATGTCATTATTTACGCCGTTTGACTTGAATTCGCCCTTGATTTTATATCCCGGGCCACCGGTACCGTTTCCGGAAGGGTCCCCTCCCTGAATCATAAAACCGGGAATAATGCGATGGAAGCTTAAGCCGTTATAAAAGCCTTTATTCACTAAGTCGAGAAAATTTTCCACCGTAATGGGGAGCGATTTCAGGGTATAATTCTAAGCGAATAGTCTTGCCACTATCCATGGTAATTCGTACAATAGGATTTGCCATTTTATTTCTCCTTTTTTTGAAAAAAACGATTTAACAATAGGATTTTTAGCAGTTTTTCGAAAGAATACACAAGAAAGACGAAATGGAATGCAAAATTCTTAAAACCGTATAGCGGAATAAGTAATTTGAAGACAGGAAAATATAATGCAAATGAAAAATGAAGAGAATCTCTCTTACCGTTCCTGCGTGCTTTGCGGGAGGGAATGTAAAGTAAATAGAGTAGAGGGACAAAAGGGTTTTTGCAAGGCGGGAACAAGCATGTATATCAGCCGTGCAGCAGCCCATTTTTGGGAAGAGCCTTGCCTTAGCGGAACGGAGGGAAGCGGAACCATTTTCTTTTTCCTCCTGTGGACTTTCCTGTGTATATTGTCAAAATCAGAAGCTTTCCCGAAAGGAATCCGGGAAGAAACTCAGTGTAGAAGAGTTGGTAGAAGTATTTTATCGCTTGGAAGAGGAAGGTTGTCATAACATTAATTTTGTGACGGCGGAGCATTACAGTAAAAGGTGTTCGGGAGGCAATGCTTCTTGCAAGAGCCAAGGGATTTAGTCTTCCTTTTGTCTGGAATTCTTCGGGATACCAAAGGGCAGCAATTTTGAAAGAATTTGAAGGCTTAATCGACATTTACCTTATGGACTTTAAGTACTGGGAAGAGGGAATTGCAGAGCGTTATTCTAAAAGCAAAAAAACTATCCGGAACTTGCAAAGGAAGGCCTAGAAGAAGCCGTTCGGCAATGTCCGGAGCTCCTTTTTTGAAGGAAATGTTAAAAAAAGGAGTTATTCTTCGACATCTTCTCCTTCCGGGCAGGTCTATCAGGGAAAACAAATATTAAAATATAGTTTCGGTCGATATGGAAATCATATACTATACAGTCTTCTTTCGCAGTATACTCCTTTTGGCGATTTAGCTTGTTTTCCGGAGATAGATAGAAAGGTCTTCGGAAAGGAATATCGAAAGCTTGTAGACTACGCCCTTTCTTTGGGGATAGAGAATGCTTTGATTCAAGAGGAAGGAAGTGCAAAGGAGAGTTTTATACCGGATTTTACGGTGTAAGATTTAGCTTTTAAGGAGAGGATGAAATGATTAATTTTACGGTAGGTCCGGTAATGGCATCGGAGGAGATTCTCGCTGTTGCCGCGGAGCAGGTCCCTTATTTCAGAACTTCGGAGTTCTCCGAGATTATGCTGGAAAATGAAAAATATATGCTAAAGTTCAGTAAGGCAGGGCGTAATGCCCGTGCTGTTTTTATGACTTGTTCCAGCACGGGGTCCATGGAAGCTGTTGTGATGAACTGTTTTACAAAGGAAGACAAGCTCTTAGTCATTAACGGAGGAAGCTTCGGAGAGCGCTTCGTAAGTCTTTGTGAAATACATGATATTCCTCATGTGCCTCTTAAACTTGAGCATGGACAAAAAGCTCAGCAAAAGAAAAAAACTCTACGAATATGACGGACAAGGCTTTACCGGGCTTCTTGTCAATGTCGATGAAACCTCGACCGGCGTTTTATATGATACGGAGATGCTTGGGGAATTTTGCGAGAGGAATCAGTTATTCTTCGTCTGTGATTGTGTCTCTTCTTTTTTGGCAGATCCTTTCGATATGGAAAAAGAGTCAAGGCGGATATCATGATTACAGGCTCTCAGAAGGTTCTCGCCTGTCCTCCGGGGGTTTCCATTATCGTCTTATCTGAAAAAAAGCGGTAGAGAGAGTGAACAGTCTAAAAACAAAAAGCATGTACTTTAATTTACAGTCTATGCTGAAAGATCAGGAGAGGGGACAGACACCCTTTACTCCTGCGGTTGGAATCCTCTTGCAGATTAATGCGAGACTGAAGGAGATTGAAAGATGTGGCGGTGTAGATAAAGAAGTGGAAAGAGTATCCCTGCAGGCTAAGGATTTTCGAGAAAAGGTGAAGGATTTACCCTTTGAACTTGTTTCCGAAAGTCCGGCCAATGCGGTAACTCCCCTACATCCGATTTCAGGAAATGCTTATGAAATTGTACTTAGACTAAAGGACGAATACGGGATTTGGATATGCCCGAACGGAGGAGAGATGAAAGAAAAGAATCTTCCGTGTCGGACACATCAGAGCCTTGAGTCATGAGGATAACAGCATTTTAGTGAAAGCGTTTCAAGATTTACAAAGTCGCGGATTATTATAAAAAAGCGGATTTAAAAAAGAGGAAAAGATTATGATACTGGCACTCGATGCGGGAACAACGAGCACAAGAGCAATACTTTTTAATGCAGAGGGAAGACCTGTTTCTTCTGCACAAAAGGAATTTCCGCAGTACTATCCGAAGGCAGGGTATGTGGAGCATCATGGAAATGAAATTTGGCAGGCACAGCTTTCCGCGGCAAGGGAAGCTGTAGAGAAGTCGGGAATTCATCCTTCCAAAATACAGGCTATCGGTATCACAAACCAAAGAGAAACTACACTGGTCTGGGATAGGACAACAGGGGTTCCCGTTTATCCTGCCATTGTCTGGCAGTGTAGAAGAACCACGGAAATGATAGAGAAGATGACAAAGGAAGATCCCTCTGTCACGGAGTTTATTAAAGAAAAGACGGGATTGGTCTTTGATCCCTATTTTTCCGCAACCAAGCTTTCCTGGATTTTAGATCATGTGGAAGGGAGCAAGGGAAAGAGCGGAAAGGGGAGATCTTTGCTTCGGAACCGTGGATACCTGGCTGATTTATAATTTGACCAAAGGAAAATCTTTTGCTACCGATTATAGCAATGCGAGCAGAACGCTTTTATTTAATATCCATAGCCTTGAGTGGGATACGGAGCTTTGCGCGCTTTTTCGGATTCCCAAAGCTATGCTTCCCAAGGTTCGCCCGTCTTCTTCCTTTTTCGGAGAGACGGACGAGGAATATTTCGGAAGAAAAAAATTCCGATTTGCGGTGTAGCAGGAGATCAGCAAGCGGCACTTTTCGGACAATGCTGTTTTCAAAAAGGCGATGTGAAAAACACATACGGCACGGGCTGTTTTATGCTGATGAACACGGGGGAAGACTGTGTTCCTTCTCATCACGGCTTGCTTAGTACAATTGCCTGGGGTATTAATGATAAGGTCTACTATGCATTGGAGGGCTCTGTCTATGTTGCAGGAGCTGTGATTCAGTGGTTAAGAGACGAACTGCATCTCTAGATGATTCCAAAGATTCGGAATATTTTTGCGACGAAGGTCGAAGATACACACAGCTGCTATATCGTACCTGCTTTTACAGGACTTAGGGGCACCTTACTGGGATCCGGAAGCAAGAGGGTCTATCACCGGACTGACCAGAGGAGTAAATAAGAACCACCTTATTCGTGCAGCATTGGAATCGATTGCCTTTCAGAGTAGGGACCTTTTTAAAATGCTATGGAGCAGGATACGGGACAAAGGCTTAGAAGTCTCCGTGTGAGACGGAGGAGCCTCCGGAAATGATTTTTCTAATGCAGTTTCAAGCGGATATTATGCAGGCTTCGGTGATTCGCCCGGCTTGCATAGAAAGTACGGCTTTAGGGGCGGCATATCTTGCAGGCCTTCACAGCGGCTTTTATCCTTCTATGGAGAGCCTTGAGGAAAGGCATCATGTGGAAATGGAATTCTTCCCGAAAATGCTTCGTGAGGAAAGAGAAAAGAAGCTCTCCGAGTGGAAAAAGCATTAAAGGCCAGCTTTAAGCGAAGACAATAAGCCGGAGTAGAAAAGGGCAAAATAGAGAAATAGAAGAGCAAATAGAAACGCAAATAGAAACGAGGAAAAAAATGCAAGTAACCAATACCACCTGCACGGTTTGCAGGAGAAATTGTTTCATCAGTGTAGAGCATGACGACCATGAGGTTTTCGCCGTATGTAGAATTCCTGCCATAGAGGAAAGGAAGCGGCCATAGAAGAAGCCCTCGCAAAAGAAAAGAAATTCTTAGGAGAAATTAAAATAATCGGGGAAAAAGGAGCTGCTTCCCGTCCGTACCGAAGGCCTGATTCCCAAGGAAAAAAATTCGCTGAAGCGGAAGAGTTTTGTAAAAACTTCCGCATCCCAAAAGCCCATCCGAATAGGAGACATCCTTGTAGAAAACTTTTTAAATACAGGAGTGCATTTAATTGCACTTAAAAACAGTATCTTAGGAAAAAAGGAGCGCTTTTTCAAAAGGGCGGATTTATGCATATTCATGGTCTTTTGAGAAGGTACTCCATGTTTTTTTCTTATAATCCTATAAAATTACTAGGAATACTATTGTCACATCCATGCTGCTGCTTTATAATTCGTGAAAAGTAGGGGAGAAAAAGACTTTCATTTTCATGCAACTTACTGCTAAGAATATTATGGAATGATGTATATCGCAAGGAACGAGGCGATATGGTGAGATGGAGGAATTATGGCAGATTTTACTGGATATCAAAAAACTTATCTGTTTCCGTGGAAGAGAAGGCCATTCTCGACGCGGTTAATTCAATATAAATAAAGGAGAGACCCATGTTTTAATGGGACCGAACGGTGCAGGAAAGTCCACCCTCGGAAATGCCATTATGGGAAATCCCCGCTATACGATTACAGGGGGCGATATTTTCTTTAACGGAGAAAATATCACTTCGGAGGCGGTAGATAAGAGGGCGAAGAGAGGTATTTTTCTTTCCTTCCAAAATCCGCTTGAAGTACCGGGTGTTAGTCTTGGAAACTTTATCCGTTCCGCTATGGAGCAAAGATTCGGAAAGCGTATCCGTCTTTGGGACTTCCGTAAGGAGCTGAAGGCTTCCATGGATATCCTGGAATGGATCACAGCTATGCGGAAAGAGACTTAAATGTCAGCTTCTCCGGCGGTGAGAAGAAGAAAGCGGAGATTTTACAGCTTCTTATGCTAAAGCCGGAACTCGCCATTCTAGATGAAACAGACTCCGGACTGGATGTGGACGCGGTTCGTACGGTGTCCGAAGGAGTGAAGGCGTATCAGAAAAATATGGACGGCGCACTTCTTATTATCACGCACTCGACAAGAATCCTGGAAGCACTTAGCGTAGATAAGACGCATGTTATTGTAAACGGTAGGATCAAGGCGACCGGAGACGGCAGTTTGGTCAATAAGATTAATGATGAGGGCTTTGAGTCCTTCTTAGAGGGTTAAAGTATGGCAAAAGATAGAGCAATAGTAGAAGATATCGACCGCTCCCTCTATGATTTCCGCTATGAGGAAAAAAAGATGGAGAGTTCTATAAGATAAAAGAGGGATTGACCGAGGATATTGTTCTCGAGATTTCCGAGAAGAAAAATGATCCCAAGTGGATGCGGGATTTTCGCTTGAAGTCTTTGGAGATTTATAACAAGTCGGAAATGCCGAACTGGGGTCCTGACATTTCAGGACTCAATGTAGACAATATCGTAACCTATGTAAAGCCCAATACCGAGATGTCTCAGACTTGGGAAGAAGTTCGGAGGACATCAAGAATACTTTCGAGAAGCTCGGGATTCCCGAGGCGGAGAGGAAGAGCCTTGCCGGAGTAGGAGCACAGTTTGACTCCGAGCTCGTTTACCATAATCTTCAGGAGGAAGTGGCAAGACAGGGGTTATCTACACCGATATAGAGTCTGCTCTTCACGGTCCTTATGGGAAAAAATGATTGAAGAGCATTTCATGCGACTCGTTCCTCCTACAGACCACAAGTTTGCGGCTCTCCACGGTGCAGTTTGGTCAGGGCGGATCCTTTGTTTATGTTCCGAAGGGAGTGAAGGTGGAAATTCCTCTGCAGTCCTATTTCCGCTTAAATGCAAAGGGAGCGGGACAGTTTGAGCATACTCTGATTATCGTGGATGAAGGGGCACAGCTTCATTTTATTGAGGGTTGCTCCGCGCCGAAGTATAATGTGGCGAACCTCCATGCCGGCTGTGTGGAGCTCTTCGTCGGGAAAAATGCAAAGCTGCGCTATTCCACCATCGAGAACTGGTCCAAGAATATGTATAACCTAAATACAAAGAGAGCAAAGGTAGAGGAAAACGGGATTATGGAATGGGTTTCCGGCTCCTTCGGTTCTCATGTTTCCTATCTTTATCCGATGACCATTTTAAAGGGAGACAATGCGCGTTCCCAGTTTACAGGCGTAACCTTTGCCGGAAAGGGACAGAATCTGGATACCGGAGCAAAGATGGTGCATATCGGAAAGGACACCAGCTCCTATATCAATACCCGTTCGATTTCGAAGGGAGGCGGCATCTCCACTTACCGTTCCGCTGTAGTGATTCAGAATCAGGCAAAGAATGCGAAGTCTGCCGTTTCTTGTCAATCCTTGATGCTCGATGACGAGTCCCGTTCCGATACCGTACCGGCTATTGATGTGCGTACCAACAAGGCCGATGTAGGGACATGAGGCGAAAAATCGGAAGAATTTCCGACGATGCCGTGTTCTACCTGATGAGCAGAGGAATCTCGGAAGAGGAGGCGAAGTCCCTTATCGTAAGCGGCTTTGCGGATTCGGTTTCCAAGGAGCTTCCCTTAGAGTATGCGGTGGAAATGAACAATTTGATTCGTTTGGAAATGGTTGGAGCCATCGGCTAGAAAGGAGGATAGGATGAAAGACAATCAATTTATAATCAATAAAATGCCTGTGCCTACCTTTTCGCTGGTTAAAAATGAACGAGGCAAAGCTTGAAATACCGGGAGAACTTACAGCCTATCAGCCTTCTGTATACGGAAAGCTTCCGGAAAGAATAGAGGAAGAGAATGGCTTTTCCGGCAGCATGAGTACGGCACTGGATGATTATTTTCGAGAGGAAAGACTTCCCGTACAGTCCTTTGTGCTGAGAGAAGGTGTGGAGATCCGGGACTATATTCGTATGCATTTTTCAAAACGGAGAAAAATGCGGTGGAGCACTCCGCTTACAGTTTCACTATAGAAGAGGGGCAAGACTCAAGCTCTTTTTAGCGATTGAATCCTTGGAAGAGTCCAAAAATATGGCATTTTTACAGGAGAAGTTTCATTTAAAGAAAAATGCCAAGCTGGACCTTGTTGTTGCTGTAAAGAATGCGAAGGATTTTGCCCATTTACAGGACTTCTCTTTTGTACTTGAGGAGCGTGCCAAACTGAAGCTGACTTCCGTTCTTTTATCAGGAAAGAGCCATCACATCTCCTATCAGATTGATTTAAACGGAGATAAGTCCGAGGCGGAGTTGCATCTGGGTTATGTGCTCTCTCGAAAGGAAAAAGCGGATTTTAATCTTGTAGTGAATCATAGAGGGAAGAAGACAATCTCCAATATCGTGGCAGACGGTGTACTGCGAGAAGATGCGGTAAAGATTTTCCGCGGTACCATTGACTTAAAGCACGGGGCAAAGGGGGCTTCCGGAACAGAGCAGGAAAATGTGCTTCTTATGGACGACTCCGTTGTGAACCAGACGATTCCCGTTATTCTTTGTGATGAGGATGATGTGGAAGGAAATCATGGAGCAAGTATCGGTCGCCTGGATGAGGAAAGCCTCTTTTATATGGAAAGTCGCGGTCTCTCTCTGGAAGCGGCTTATGAATTAGTTGCGGAAGCCCGTATGGAAAGTGCCATTCACGGTATTATGGACGAGAAGGTGGAAAAAGTATATAGAAGCGGAGCTTCGCGGTAAGAAGGAGTGAGGAGGACTAATGGAAGATAGAGAGAAAGAGATTGCAAAAATCAAGGCGGACTTTTCCTATTTTTCAAAAGCGGGAACTTTTTTTCTATCTGGATAATGCTGCCACCACACAGAAAACCCTATACAGTGCTGGAAGCTATGAAAAATTATTATGAGACGGAAAACGCCAATCCGCTTCGCGGTCTTTATGAACTTTCTCAAAAGGCGACAGAAGCCTATGAGAGGCGAGAGTAAGCGTGCAGAAATTTCTGAATGCCAAAAGTCCGGAGGAAATCATCTTTGTACGGAATGCGACGGAGGGCTTAAACCTCGTTGCACAAAGCTACGGAAGAGCGTTTCTCAAAGAGGGAGATGAAGTACTGATCACCATTATGGAGCACCACAGTAACTTGATTCCTTGGCAGCAGGGTCGCAAAAGAAAAAGGAGCGAAGCTCATTTTCCTGGAGCCGAATGAAGAGGGGCTCATTTCTTTGGAGAGCTTTAAAAAGGCTCTTAGCGACAAGGTAAAGATTGTAGCTATGGCGGAGGTTTCCAATGTTCTGGGAAATCGGCAGGACATTGAGACTTTTGTGAAGCTCACGCATGAGAAAAAAATGCCATCTTTTGTCTGTGACGGTGCGCAGTCCGTGCCGCACAGAAAGGTGGATGTGCAGGAGATGGATGTGGACTTTTTTGGCCTTCTCCGGCCATAAAGTTTACGGCCCGATGGGAATCAGGGCGGTTTACGGAAAGAAAGAATTACTTGAAAGAAGATGCCGCCCTTCCTCTTTTGGCGGAGAGATGATTGAGTATGTTACGAGGGAAGAGGCTACTTGGGCGGAGCTTCCCCATAAATTCGAAGCCGGTACCGTAAATGTAGGCGGAGCAGTCGGTTTTGGAAGCGGCAATTCAATATCTTGAAAAAGCTCGGCTTTTCTTTTATTGAAGAGAGAGAAAAGAGTTATCCGAATACCTTATGGCGGGCATGAAGGAAATTCCCCATGTGCGTGTCTTGGGTTCTGCAAATGGAAGAAATCATCACGGAATCATGACCTTTACCATTGAAGGCGTGCATCCCCATGATATAGCGGAAATTATGGACTCCCATAAAGTATGCATTCGTGCCGGACACCACTGTGCGCAGCCTCTTATGAAGTTTATGGGGACGCCCAGTACCAGTAGGAGTAAGCCTTAGCATACAATACCAAAGAGGATGTAGATGCCTTTTTTTGGCCGCTTTTAAAAAACAATCAGAGGAGCGATGGGATATGGCGAATAATACCTATTACAACGAAATTTTGACGGAGCACAATATCCGTCCTCTTCATAAGTACAAGATGGAGAACGCGGATTTTTCTCTGGAAGGAGTAAATCCAAGCTGTGGAGATGATATTGTCCTGTATCTGAAGCTTGATCAGGATGAAAAATATTGTGGAAGCGAGCTTTGATGGAGACGGATGTGCCATTTCTCAGGCGAGCAGTGACATCATGTGCGACCTGATTACCGGAAAGAAGAAGGATGAGGCTCTCCGTCTTTCCGAAATTTTTCTTCGTATGATTCGTGGAAAGATTACGGAAGAAGAGAAGGATGAGCTGGAGGAAGCCGGGATTCTGGAGGATATATCCCACATGCCGGCGCGTGTAAAGTGTGCAGTTCTCGCATGGCGCACCATGGATGAAATCTTTCAGGACGCTGCAGAAGGAAAGATTGACAAATATAGCGGAAAGTTTGATTAAAGTCGTGAATTGGTCTACTAAAAACTTATACAAGTGAACAGCCTCTTTTTACCTCTTTATAAAGCCTGTGATGTAGGATTGTTTGATTTTATATAAACTGCTTGCTTTTTAAAAAATATTGTGTTAAGCTTAGCAAGCTGTTTTTGACGAGGTGTGATAATGGTAGTCAGCCAGCCTGGAAAGTTGGTGCTCACGTACGTGGGTTGTGGGTTCAAGTCCCATCCTCGTCGCTATTTATGGAAGTTCGTAGTTTTAGCCTAAAGGCTGGAAGCTGCGGACTTTTTCTTTTAGATTATTCTTTCCAAGTAAGCGAAATATTGTATAATAATCTTATCTAGTGAAAGGAGGCAGCCATGCTGGAATATTTGAATTTAAAACTGGATGGATTGGGTGTGGGAGAGAGCTCACTTAACATTTGGATGAAAAATGGCAGATTAAAGTATTCCTATGACAGTGCAGAGTATGAAAGCGGCCCTTCTCTTGTTTTAAATGTCTCCAAAGAAAAGGCTGACTCTTTTTAGAAAAAGCTAGAGAACTTGCATCTTTATCGTTGGAAAGAACAATATTTTCAAGAGAAGAAGTGTGATAGGGAGTATTGAAACTTCGCTTTCTTCTCGTTGGTATCTTCTCTACAAAGAGGTAAATAAGAAAGCCAAGGAATTTCAGGGTTTAAATGATTTTCCAAAGGACTGGGAGCATTTTATGGGAGCGATTACAGAAAGCTCACGGAAGAGATGGATGATTCCAGCTTTAACAGTATTTCTGAATTTACAATGGAAATGGTAGATTACCGGCAACAGATTCACTGGAATCCCGTTACCAGAGAAGAAAAATTTATGCTGAAGTGGAGTACAGAGAATTAATATCCTTATCTAAAGAGGGATAAGATACTTACTTATCAGCATTATACCAATGATATGTATACGGTAAAGCACGAGTACAATATAACGAATATAGCGGATTATCTTTTAGGAAACATAGAACGCTACTTCAGTAATTTTGAGGATGAATATCAGCCTTATGAGGATGATAACGCTGCAAGAATTAGTATATGCCTTTCTTTTCAGAATGGAACTAAGAAGGTTCTGAGAAGAAGCTATGATCGATATGGTCTTCCCGATGATTGGGAAGACTTCTTGGAGGATTTCCATAAGACCTTAGGATATTATGGAGTCTATGGAGCAATTTTTGATTCCGGCTTATATCATCATGGCGTAAAAGAGGGAGAATACATTTATCTTTCTTGTATTTTTTTCAGCCAAATGGAAAGACATATTATTTTAGAAGTAAGGAAGACAACCTGGTAGTGGGTGATTTTGTCTTGGTTCCAAGCGGAATGCAAGAAAATGCGGAAACGGTAGTGATGATTTCGGAAGTTTTGTACTGCAAAGAAGAGGAAGTACCGTATCCTTTGGAAAAGACGAAGTTTATCTTGCGAAAATTGGATGACAGCGATTTCTTTAGTTTTCTATCCCAAGATAATCCTGATGAGGGAATTTAGCGGTATACGCATCCCTTGGAAGGAGAAAAAAATGATTATTTTAGTAGATTTTGAAAAATACGCATGCCAGTGGATTTCAAGGAGTAGAGTATTTGGATGAAAATGATACCCTGGTAGTTTATTACAGTGACGAAAATTCTGCGGTGAGTAAGGGCGTTGTGGATGATTTAAAAGAGAAAAATGTACACGTAAGAATGGTTAAGCTTTTAAAGCAGCATAGTAATGCTTTGGATATGTATATTGCGTCGACTACAGGCATGTTTTTTTGGATACAGGAGAAAAAGATATGTATTGTTTCCAAGGATAAAGGCTATGCTGCGGTCAGAGACTTTTGGCATAGTCTTAGAGGGGCAGAAATTTTATTGGGAGAAACCATAGAAGAATGTTTTCTTCATTCTGTTGCGAATGATGATCCAAGAATAAGAAGAGCTAAGGAGAGAAGCCAAAAGGCACTACTGACGGAAGTTTTTGAAACGATGAATAATATTCCGACCAGACCCACTCTCAGTCGAAATAATTTTTGGAGAAGGCGGAAACAGCTAAACTATGATTTAAGTAAAAACTTAAGTCCTGTTGAAATTCTTCCCAATCCCTTGGCTAAGCCGGAGCTGGAAAAATGATTTGGCTGTGGAAGAAAAGCAGATTTGAAGAATTGCGCTCTTTGGTTCAGGAGGAACAGCTTTCAGAATTACATGAAATAGTTCTTGCTATGAATGCGGAGGGTGCAGAACCTCAAGCGGATTTGGACTCTGAAATTGTCATTTCATTTGACAATACGAGTGAGCAAGTAAAAACAGAAGAAAAAAACAGAAGAAAATACAGAAGAAAAAACAGAAGAAAAAACAGAAGAAAAACATAGAAGGTTCCTTAGCGACTTCGGGAGAAATCACTGAAGCTATAGAACAAAAGGAAATAGAAAGAGAGAGAAAGCTCTTAGCTCATTTAAAGAAGAAACTAAGAAAAACTGTCTTGCAGAAAAAAAGCTCAAAATCAGATTCAATTTGTGTGGGGATCCGACTACTAAGTCCATGATAAAAGTAGGAGAAGGACCCAAAGAGAACTCTACAAAAGAGCAGAAGCAGGAAGCCGATTTGTCGGGGAAAAAGAAGAACAGGAACAAGGTGAAAAGCTCTGATGCCAAAACAGAAAGTTATAATGGAAAGCACTAAAAAGACACAAGGGAGAAGAAGGTCCAGGAAGAACCATACAGGAGTAAGGGAGAAAGTTGAAATAGTCAAGCTGAATGGAGAGATCGAAAATCAGCAGGAATATGAATCAAGTATTGTGAAGAGCAATTCATCTAAAGAAAGTAAGACAAAAGAGGAAAAAGACCAAGAGACAGAAAACGGAAAATGCCAAGAAACAGAAGGCGGAAGACATTGATACAAAAAGAAAAAAGGGAAATGCCCAAAAATAAAAAGAGAGTTTGCAAAAAGATCAGGCGGAAGTAAATAAAAGCTTTAGGAAACGGAAAAATACAGTGGAGAAAAAAAGGAAGAAACAGCCAAAAGTTTCCGAAGAAAAAAACCGGAGAAGAAAAAGAGTGTTCGGAGAAGAAACGGTGGAGCTAAGAAAACAGCCTGTGGAAGAAGTAAAATAAATTTTTATTTTTGAGAAATTCTTCTTTGAAAAAGTTCTTGCATGTCGTGCAACATTATGGTAGTATACCTTTTTGTTGCGCGGGAGTGCTGGAATAGCAGACAGGCAAGACTAAGGATCTTGTGTCCGGTAGGGGCGTGTGGGTTCAAGTCCCATCTCCCGCAGTAGCGAAAACCCTAGTGAAATAGCCATTTTAGGCGAGTTTTGCTAGGGTTTTCTTGATTTCTAAGTGATTTTACAAAAAAACTGTAATGAATCCTTGCTAAGCCTTTCCAAAAAGCAGAGCATGATGTTAAAATAAAGAAAAATTTTTGGAGGGAAGAAATGAAAATGAATTGGAAAGAAGATAGCAAACGCCTTTTGGGTGTTATTGCCGGCGGTCTTCTTATGGCATTGAATCTGAAAAAACCTTTGTTTCTGCCGGCGGTCTATTGCCGGGAGGGGCTAACGGACTGACTGTGCTGACACAAAGGATTGCGCAAAGCTATTTTTAATGTTTCCGTTCCCTTTTCTCTTGTGAATATTACGATCAACCTGATTCCTATCTATATCGGTTTTCGCTTCGTGGGGAAAAAGTTCACCTTCTATTCTTTGATTATGCTCTTGGTTACCGGTTTTTTTACGGACTATCTGAAGCTTGATCCGATTACCTCTGATAAGCTCTTAATTGCTATTTTTGGCGGTATCATGAATGCTATGGCGATTACCCTATGCCTCTTTGTAGACGCGACATCGGGAGGTACGGATTTTATTGCGATTTACCTTTCCGAAAGAAAGGGTGTAGATACTTGGAATTTGATTTTTTATTTTAATGCTACGATTTTATTGATTAACGGCTTTCTTTTCGGTTGGGATAAGGCTCTGTACTCTATCATTTTCCAATTCGTATCGACGCAGACTTTATCCGCTTTGTATCGTAATTATCAAAAGCTTACCTTTTTTATCATCACGGATTATCCTCATGAAATCGCTGCCGGAATCCATGAGGTTTGCCATCATGGAGCTTCCATTTTAAAGGCGGAGGGGGCATATGCGCATAAAGAAAAAAAGCATGGTTTACTCCGTTATTTCTTCTATGGATGCCAGAAAGGTGAAAATGAAAATTAAAGAAATTGATCCGAAGGCCTTCATTAATACTGTTCATTCAAAGGATATTATGGGAAGATTTTATATGAAGCCGAAGGATTAATACACAGTGTAATATATATTTAGAAAGAGTGTGATATGGGAAAAATATAAAAACATTTTTTTGGATTTAGATGGAACGATTATGGACTCCGGTCCCGGTATTATGAAGTCCGTACAATATGCATTGGATCATTTTTTTCTTTGTACAATCAGCCTGAAGAAAAGCTGAGAAGATTTATAGGACCTGCTCTTACCGATTCTTTTATGAAGGTATACGGATTCAGTGAGGAGCAGGCGGAAGAAGCACTTTTCTTATTATAGAGAATATTATCCGACAAAGGGTATTTTTGATGCGTCGATATATCCCGGAATGGAAGAATGTATTAAGCTTTTAAAAGAAAAAGAGAAAGAAAGTGGTTCTTCTCACTGCAAAGCCACTGTTCTTTGCGGCGCAGATTACCAAATATTTTCAAATTGCCGAGTATTTTTATCTGGAAATTGGAACGGAAATGACGGAGAGAGATTCCAGTAAGGTTCACCTTATCGAAAAGGCTCTTCGGGAAGGGCAGTTTCAAAAAGAAGATTGCCTAATGGTGGGAGATACGAGGTATGATATTGATGCAGCAAAAGAGGTAGGAATCGATTCTGTAGCGGCACTGTACGGCTACGGTGTTCCGGAAGAAATCAGTATTGCAAATTACAGTATAGAGAAGCCATTGGATTTACTGTCTATAGTGTAATATATAGTGGATAATAGAACATAAGGTAATAGGAGGAGTTGCTTTAGGAAGGAGTGATAGGTCTTTCCTAATAGAACTTATTCATGCAGAAAGGGGTAATAAAATGAAGAAAAAATGGGTATTGACATTTCTGTCCATAGCTGTACTTTTGCAGCTTGGCATCCTGTAGCGGAAAGAAGGAAAGCGCAGGGAACTACAGAAGCTGCAACAAAACAGCTTGAGACAACAGCAGAGGCGGAAGAGACGGAAAAAGCGGAAGAAGCTGCGGAGAAGCAGGACGAGCAAGACGGAGACAGCTTACGGGTAACCAGTCTAAAGGGGCCGACCAGCATTGGCCTTGTGAACCTTATGGATAAGACGGAAAAAGAGGGCTTAGCATATAGCTTCCAAATGGAAGCAAGCCCGGATGCGCTTCTTCCCGAATTTGTTTCCGGAAAGGCGGATATTGCGACAGTTCCTGCCAATATGGCAGCTGTTCTATATCAGAAATTGGAGAAGGATCTTTATGTATTGAATATCAATACCTTGGGTGTGCTTTACGGGTCAGCGGAAATGCCGAGTAAAAATCTTTTTCCGATGTAAACGGGAAAAAGTATTTACAGTACCGGACAGGGAGCGAGCCCCGAGTATTTGATGAATGCTCTTCTGAAGGAAAACCATGTCTCTGCCGACTTGGAGTTTTTTACGGAACCGACGGAAATCGCTGCCAGATTGAAGGAGAATCCGGATGCCATTGCAATTCTTCCGGAACCCTTTGTAACGGCTACTCTTTTACAGAATCCCGCATTGGAGAGAAAGTTCTCTTTGACAGAGGAGTGGAACAAGCTTTTATGCGGTGCAAATCTTCCGACTGCAGTAACCATTGTGCGGAAGTCCTTCTATGAGGAACATAAGGCTTTACTTGAGAACTTCTTAAAAAGAAGAGAAGGAGAGTATTGAAGCGGTAGAGCAAAACATAGATACTACTGCAAGTCTTATGGTAAAAATATGGCATTTTAGAAAAGGAAGAGCTTGCAAAGAAAGGCTATTCCGAATTGCAATGTACATTTTATTGACGGAGAAGAGATGAAGAAGGATTTGGAGAAGTATTATGAAGTCCTTTTTACAGCGGATCCGAAGTCTGTAGGCGGTGCTTTACCGGATGCGGAATTCTATTTTTCTCTTGGATAATTCTTTTTCTGGGCGAAGATCAGTAAAAGCCGACTTTAATTTTTGAATTTTTTTATTCTTAGTGAGTATTGCTCGCAAAGAATGCAATATTTCATTTTTAACAGTAAAGGAAATATGAGGAATAAAGGAAAGAAAATTATTATCTTAGGCTTTTTGGCTTATGGTTTTGGGAATTGTTTACTAGAGTGGTAGACAATTCCTTTCTTTTAGTAGGGACCGATGGAAACCTTTAGACATATCCTTTTGCTTATGGAAAAAGGCTTCGTTTTTCAAAATACTGTCTTTCAGTTCCTCTCGTATACTTTTTGCGTATTTTCTTGCCTTTTTTTCTGGCTCTGGCTCTTGCTTTGTTTTCTTATCGACATCGACTTTTTGAGAATCTGATTCAGCCGCCGTTATTTCTTCTTAGAAGCCTACCCGTTGCAAGCTTTGTCATTATATTGCTTTTCTTTATAGGGAGAGCAAATCTATCTTTTTTTATCAGCTTTTGGATGTCCTTTCCGATTTTTTATTTTAATTTTTTGGAAGGCTTAAAGAAGCTGGATAAAGATATTTTTGGAGATGGCGAATGTGTTCCGTTTTTCTCCTTGGAATCGCTTCCGCTATATTTTGATTCCCGGAATTTATCCGCAGATGCTAAGCAGTGCGAAGCTTGCTATGGGACTTTCCTGGAAAAGCGGAATTGCAGCGGAACTGATCGGACAAGTACGAAACAGCATAGGCTATCAGCTTATGGATGCCAAGGTGAGCCTGGAAATGGGAGAGGTTTTTGCCTGGAGCATCATTATGATTGCTTTATCCAAGTTTTTTTGAACTGCTAGTTCTATATGTATTAAAAAAAGCTTTTTCGAAAGGAAGTATTTGATGGTATTGGAGATAACAAAGGGGGAAAAGAAATATGGAGAGCAGAGTATTTTTCAAGATTTTTCCTGCCGGCTTGATTTTATGAAGCATTCGATATATCGCATAGAGGAGAATCCGGAAAGGGAAAAAACAAGTTTGATGCGCATTCTTTCTTCCCTTGAGAACTTAGATGGCGGTGAGCTCTCTATTGTTATGGGAGAGGCGGCAAGAGGCGGAAACGGTTTGCGTTATTCCTGGATGTTTCAGGAAAATAGACTTTTAGAGAAGCTATCCGCTATGGAAAATCTGTTCCTGATTCCTTCTTCCTATACTGCTTCGGAAAAAATACATTTTTTTGAACAATTGCTTTTCGGAGAAGATTTTGAAAAAAAGGTTTCAGAATACTCTGGAGGAATGAAAAGACGCCTTAGCTTTTTACGGGCAATGCTTCCGGATTTCGATATTCTTTTTGGATGAACCTTTTACCGGTATAGATGAAGAAAATCAGCAGAAACTGGAGCGTTTTCTTTTAGAAAACTTAGGGAAAAAGAGCCATGGTTTTTTTGCCAGCCATGAAGAACCTCTGCTTTGGAAAAAAATTACGGCAGAATACGGTTATAATGTTTTTACCGGCATAAAAGTGCGTATTAAAAAAACAGCGGTATCCACTATTTTTACTTTGAAGTTATATCTCCCATAATCAGAAAAATTCTTGACAGAAAAAAAGGGCTATGGGATAATCCAAACATATTTTTTTAGGAGGAGCAAGCGAATGAATGCTTTTAGTTGCACTAACAGTCATTATTATTCTCGTGAACATTATTGTCTTAGACAGTAGTGATTGTTTGTGTAACGCCTCATTAGGGAAGATAAAGACAGTTTAGAGAGCTTTTTAGCCTTACAGCGTTACGCTGTAAGGCTTTTTCAATGAAGAGGGAGATTTTTGGGATGAAACTAAGAGGAGCAAGGATCTTAATTGAAGAACTCATTCGACAGGGAGTGGATACCGTATTCGGCTATCCCGGCGGTGCAGTTTTAAACATTTATGATGAGCTGTATCAATGCAGAGACCGAATTCACCACGTTCTAACGGCACACGAGCAGGGAGCGGCTCATGCCGCGGACGGTTTTGCAAGAGCAAGCGGAAAGGTCGGAGTCGTGATTGCTACCTCCGGTCCGGGGCGACCAACCTCGTTACCGGTATTGCGAATGCTTACCTCGATTCCGTGCCCCTTGTCGCAATTACGGGTAATGTGGCAACCGAAGCTTTAGGACGAGACAGCTTTCAGGAGGTGGACATCGTTTCCATTACCCAGCCGGTTGTAAAGCATAACTTCATGGTAAAGGAAGTATCGGAGCTCGAGCAGACCATAAAGGAAGCCTTCTTAATTGCGAATTCCGGAAGAAAGGGACCTGTGCTTATAGATATTCCAAAGGACGTGCAGGTAAATGAATGCGAGTACGGAGTGGCAGTACTTCCCAGGATGCCGGAGAAAGCGGAGCTTCCCTATGATGAGGAGGCTGCAGTAAAGCTTCTTAATGAAGCGAAGAAGCCCTTTATCTATGCCGGCGGCGGTATTGTTTCTGCCGGAGGAGAGGACTATCTTCGGGAATTGGCCGAAAAGTTAAATGCCCCTGTTGCCGTAAGTATGATGGGACGGACGGCATTTCCGGATTCTCATCCTTTGAGTCTTGGTCTTGTGGGAATGCATGGCAGCTATCAGGCAGCCAAGGTGCAGTCGGAATGTGACCTGATGATTGCAGTCGGTGTTCGTTTCTCCGATAGAGCGACAGGCAATCTTTCCCGATACACGAAGAACTGTAAGATTATTCATGTGGATATTGATAAAGCTGAACTGGGAAAGAACCTGTCTCCCGATTGCTCCGTACAGGCCAATGTTAAAAAAATGGATGAAGTCCATTCTTCCCAAGATTAAGGAAAGAAAAGAACCCGGAGTGGTGGAAGGAAATAGATTCTTACCAAGTCGTGAAGAACCCTAAGAAGGACGCTTTTCATCCGAAAAAAATATTTTGGATACGGTACGAAAGTATACGAAGGATGAAACGGTTGTGGCTACCGATGTAGGGACAGCACCAGATGTGGACAGCGCAGTATTATCGCTTTGAGAAGCCAAGAACCTTTCTTACCTCAGGGGGACTCGGAACCATGGGATACGGCTTTGGGGAGCCGCAATCGGTGCCTGTCTTGCAAAAGACAAAGAGGAAACTCTTTTAATTACCTCGGACGGCTCCTTCTCCATGAACTGCCATGAGCTTTGTACGGCGGTAAAAGAGGGGCTTCCGATTACAATCGTCCTTTTAAATAACCAAGTACTCGGTATGGTTCGACAGTGGCAGACAGCCTTTTTTTCGGAGAACGCTATTCCGCAACGGTCTTGGATAGAGGGACGGATTTTGTAAAACTTATCGAAGCTTACGGCGGAAAGGGATTTTTCCATTCATAAGATTTCAGAGCTGGAAAAGGCCTTAGAGGAAAGAAAGAATATTGCAGGACCTGTACTCCTTGACTGCCATATTGATAAGGATGAGAAGGTTTTACCGATGATTCCACCCGGAAAGTCAGTGGAAGAAATTATTTTATAAGGAGAAAGCATGAAGAAGTTTACCATTGACCTCTTTGTAAATAACCGTTTCGGTGTTCTGAACCGTATTACCGGTTTGTATTGCAAGAGAGGCTATAATATAGAATCCATTCAGGCAGGACCAACTGAAATTCCGGGTTGTACCAAGATAGAAATCGTTTCCACCGGAGACGAGTATATGCGGATGCAGGTCATTTCCCAGCTGGAAAAACTCTACGATGTAAGAAAGGTAGAGCTGATGTCTGTCACGGATTTAGAGTAAAACTAAGATTTTGTCGATAGCTTAATCAAACGTGCAATGCCTAAAAGGCAGGAAGATATAAAAATCTTCGTGTCGGAAGGCTTCGCGATAGAGTGGGAACAGAACCGTTCCTTAGGGATCAGGAAGTGAAAAAAAGGACAAATTCCTTTATGACAAGAGCTTGCTCTAAGTCGGGAAAACTTTTGTTTATCACTTTCGCCAGAATAATGAAAAGGAGATAGAAAAATGGCTGTAATGTACTATGAAAAGGATTGTGATCAGACTCTTTTAAAAGGGGCAAGAAGGTAGCGGTTATCGGATATGGCTCTCAAGGGCATGCCCATGCTTTAAACTTACGGGATAGCGGCGTGGATGTAATCATCGGCCTGTATGAGGGTTCAAAGTCTGCTGCAAAAGCGAAAGAAGACGGCTTTACCGTTTTCAATACGGATGAAGCGACAAAACAGGCGGATATCATCATGATTTTGGTCAATGATGAGAAGCAGGCAAAGCTTTACAAGGAGCAGATTTCTGGAAACCTTAGTGCAGGAAAGACGATTGCTTTTTGCACACGGCTTTCAATATTCACTACCATGCTATCGTTCCTCCAACGGATGTAAATGTCATCATGGTTGCTCCTAAGGGCCCCGGTCACACAGTTCGTTCTCAGTATGTAGACGGAAAGGGAGTACCTTGCCTCGTAGCTTGCGAACAGGACCCTTCCGGAAACTCTATGGATATTGCAAAGGCCTATGCTGCAGCTATTGGCGGAGCAAGAGGAGGAATTCTGGAAACAACATTCAAAGAGGAAACAGAGACCGATCTTTTCGGTGAGCAGGCAGTGCTTTGCGGCGGAGTATGCGCTCTTATGGAGGCCGGCTTCAATACTCTGGTAGAAGCTGGATATAAGCCGGAAAATGCCTATTTCGAATGTGTACATGAGATGAAGCTGATTGTGGATTTGATTTTTAATGCCGGCTTTGAAGGCATGCGCTATTCCATTTCCGATACTGCAGAGTATGGAGACTATACAGCAGGCCCGAAGGTTATCGGAGAGGAAGCAAAGGCCGCTATGAAGAAGATTTTAGCGGATATTCAGGACGGTAGCTTTGCAAAAGATTGGATTTTGGAGAACCAGGCCGGTAGACCGCATTTCCTTGCGATGAGAGAGGCAAAGTTGAACAATTTGGTTTCCGAGACCGGAAGGGACCTTCGTAACAAGATGGGATGGAAGCAGGTTCAGGACTTGGATCAGGCTAGATAAGAATATTTTTGCTTTAAGGGGTAGAAGGAATTTTTGATTTCTCTAAGATAAGCTTCGATAAGATGCCTATCTTAGAGAATCAGAAGATAAAAGTTTGTAAATCTGAAAAAAGATTAGCAGGAAGAAGGGGAAAATGGAACTTACGCTGGACAGAGTTTATCAGGCGGCTCATGTACTGAAGCCGGTAATCAATAAGACGGATCTTGTGCATGCGACAAGAATAGAGGCAGATTGTGACCTGTATTTAAAGACGGAGAATCTACAAAAATACCGGTTCTTTTCAAGATTCGAGGTGCCTATTTTTAAGATATCCACCCTTTCCGAGGAGGACAAGAAAAAGGTGTGGTAGCCTGTTCTGCGGGAAATCATGCTCAGGGAGTTGCTCTTGCTGCAACAAAAGCAGGAACGAAATCCACCATTTTCCTTCCTGCTGTAGCTCCTATTTCCAAGGTGGAAGCAACCAGAAATTATGGAGCGGAAGTGCGCATGATTGACGGTGTATACGATGATGCCTATAATGCGGCGGTAGAATACCAGAAGGAAAGCGGTGCGGTTTTTATTCATCCCTTTAATGATATTGATGTTATGGCGGGCAGGGCACCATCGGAATGGAAATCATGGAACAACTGGAGGATGCGGATGCCGTTGTGGTTCCGGTCGGCGGAGGAGGGCTCATTTCCGGTGTATCTTTCGTAATCAAAAAATTAAACCCGAAATGTAAAGTCTACGGTGTGCAAGCACAGGGCGCGGCTTCCATGGTACAGGCGGTAGCGGATAGGAAGCTGGAAAGCTTAGAAGAGGTGCATACCTTTGCGGACGGTATTGCTGTAAAATCTCCGGGAAACTTAAGCTACGACATGGTAAGAGAGTATGTAGATGAACTGGTTACGGTCAGTGACGATGAGATTGCCGCTGCAATTTTGACGCTCATGGAGAAAGCAGAAGATTGTCTCGGAGGGGGCCGGTGCGGTTTCCGTTGCGGCAGTTCTCTTCAATAAGCTTCCGCTTAAAAGGGAAAAAAAGGTGGTTTGTATCATTTCCGGCGGAAATATTGATGTAAATATTCTTTCCCGTGTTATCAGTCGCGGTCTTTTAAAGACAGGAAGAAAGGCATCTCTGACCCTTTCTCTTTTGGATAAACCGGGACAATTGGAAGAAGTTTCCCGTATTATTGCGGAGCTTGGTGCGAATGTTACAAAAGTCGATCACAACATGAATGTAGAGGATTCGGATATCAACGGTTGCTATTTGACATTAAGGATTGAAACACGAGATTTTAAGCATATAGAAGAAATCAAGAAGCGCTTTCGTGAGGAAGGGTTTTTACTGGTGTAGTAAAGTGCATTAGATAGGAGGGGAGATGACCGGTGCAAATGCGATTGTAAGATGTTTGGAGCTGGAAAAAGGTTAGCTATGTTTTCGGTTATCCAGGTGTAGCGATATGTCCTTTTTTTGAAAGCTTGGAAAGTACCGATATAAAAAAAGTATCTTGGTTCGTACGGAGCAAAATGCGGCACATGAAGCAAACGGTTATGCCCGAATCAGCGGAAAGCCCGGAGTTTGTGCAGTGACCTCCGGTCCCGGAGCAACGAATGTGATTACCGGGATTGCAACTGCCTTTGCAGATAGTATTCCTCTCATTGTGATTACGGGACAGGTAGAAAGTCGTCTGCTAGGCTCGGATGTCTTTCAGGAGGCGGATATCTGCGGCGCCTCGGAATCCTTTGTGAAATATAGCTATACTCTTCGTAATGCAGAAGAAATTCCAAAGGTTTTTAAAGAGGCCTTTCATATTGCGATGACAGGACGAAAGGGCCCGGTTTTAATCGATATTCCCATTGATGTACAGAAGGCAAGCCTTAGAAAGTTTCAGTACCCGGATGATCTGAAGATGCGTACCTATAAGCCGACTGTTCAGGGAAATCCGGTACAGATTAAGCGTCTGTTTCAGCGTCTTCTCAGTGTAAAAAAACCGATTCTTTGTGTGGGAGGCGGTGTGCATTTAGCGGGGGCTTCAGAAAAGGTAAGGGAGTTTTCTCACAAATTTAATATCCCCGTGGTAAGCACTATGATGGGGCTCGGCACTATGCAGGATCAGGATCCGCTGTACTTCGGCATGGTTGGAAACAACGGAAGGTCTTACGGAAATAAGGCCATGAATAGAGCGGAGCTTATCATCATGATGGGGGCAAGAGTGGCTGATCGCTCTATAAGCCAGCCGGATTTAATTACGGAAAAATAAAACCTTGGTACATATCGATGTGGATCCTGCGGAAATCGGGAAAAAAATGCCGGTCCGGAGATTCCTTTGGTGGGAGATCTTTCCAGTGTACTGGATAGTCTTCTTCATGTGGAAGCGGAGCTTTCCTATCCGGATTGGATGGAGGAATTAAATGGCATTAAAGAGGAGACTGAACTCCTTATAGAAAAGAAAAAAAGAGAAGAATTGAACTCTGTTCTTGTAAATCCGCATTATTTCCTTAGAGAACTGAATCTGGCACTGCAAGATGATGCCATCTATGTAGCGGATGTTGGGCAGAATCAGTTATGGTCCTGTAAACATTATAAAAATGAAAGAAGGACGCTTTTTAACTTCGGGCGGAATGGGAACCATGGGCTATTCCCTTCCTGCGGCAATCGGAGCTTATTTTGCAGAAAAAAAGAAAATGCTTGCTTAGAGGATAAAAAGAAGGAGAAGGAAATTATTGCCGTCATGGGAGACGGTGCCTTTCAGATGAGCCTTATGGAACTTGCAAGTCTTCGCCAATATGGAGCACATGTGAAACTCATTGTTTTTCACAATGGCGTGCTCGGTTTGGTAAGACAGTATCAAAAGACGGTATATAAGGAGCATTATTCCATGATTGACTTAAGCGGAAATCCGGATTTATCTCTGCTTTCCAAGGCATACGGTCTTTCTTATTCCTCCATAAAAGAAAATAGAGAGGTAAGTGACGGTATTAGAGCGTTTTTTTAGATAAAGAGGAAAAACGGAATATTGGAAGTCTTTGTGGATGCGGAGGAGACGGCCTAATGAAAAGGATTTATTCTGTATTGGTAGAAAATCGCTCCGGTGTATTGGCAAAAGTTGCCGGACTGTTTTGGAGGCGTTGCTTTAATATTGATTCCTTAACCGTAGGAGAGACGGAAGACAGTGCAGTCTCCAATATGGTCATTGTTTCCAGTGGGGAAGAGCGAACCTTGGAGCAGGTGGAAAAACAACTTAATAAGAAACTTGATATCATTAAAGTGCGAACCTTTACGGAAAATCAGGGGCTTTGCAGGGAACTACTTATGGTTAAGCTTCGCTATAAAAAAGACAACCGGAAGGATATCATGGAAAATTGCCAAATCTTAGGGGCTAAGATAGCAGAGCTTAGCAATTCACAGATGATTATTGAAATGTGTGATACACGGAAAGAATCAATATGTTTTTTTGGATACGCTGAAGTCGGTTAGTATTTTTGGAATGTGCGCGTACCGGAACGCTCGCGATGCTCAAGATTTCCGAGAGTGAAAATAAGTAAAAGAGCGTGGAAATACTTGTTTTACAACACTAATTTTGGCATAATATAGCGAGAATTGTGTTTTCTTTTAGTAAAGGAGAGAAAAATGAAAGTTATATCAACAAGCAATGCACCTGCAGCTATCGGACCCTATTCTCAGGGATTTGTAGTAGGAAATTTAGTGATTTCTTCCGGACAGATTCCGGTAAATCCTGAAAACGGAGAAATTCCGGCTGATATTTCCGCGCAGGCGGAGCAGAGCTGTAAGAATGTAAAGGCAGTTATTGAAGCAGGCGGAAGTGATATTTCCAAGGTTGTAAAGACCACTTGTTTCTTGGCTGATATGGCTGATTTTGCTACTTTTAACAGTGTGTATGAGAAGTATTTTACCTCTAAGCCGGCTCGTTCCTGCGTAGCGGTAAAGACTCTTCCGAAGAATGTACTTTGTGAGATTGAGGCAATCGCAGAACTGTAAATGAGGTTTTATACTTATAATTACCTTTTAAGCAGAATAGAGGTGACCAATTGGCTGCAGATTTTTTTCATTGTTTTGGCCACTTCTATCTTGCTCTTTAGTGTTTTTAAATACTATAAAGAAAAAACAAAGCAAGTACAGGGAGCTGACCCTGATTGCTTTGTTTTTGGTGTTAATATTGATAGAAAATCCTCATTTTCCTTTGATTACAGACAGGACTATCCAATTATAGGCATTGGATAGTATCGACAAGACGGAAGAATGGCTAATGGAAAAAAACTGAAAAGAACAAGATGTGGAGAATATTTCGGATGTTTTTCCTGCTGAATATGAAAAACGGCAATTTGAATTTGGTGAAATACTAGTCAGGAGGGACAGTATGAAATGTAGTTTTTGTGGGACAGAGGTGGATGAAAAACAAAGATTTTGTCCTAATTGCGGTCTGTTTCTGGACTTAAGCTTTACACCTTATTCTGTGAAGGATATAGAGAAGACGCAGGAAAAAGACGGATGAACCGGAATTCCTTCGTCAGAAGAGAGAATATCAGGAAGAATTGGACAGAGAAAAATTCCGACTCTGATATTCTTAGTGAGCTTGAAAAAGAGGAAGACGGAGAAAAGCGGATAGAGACGAAAGAAATAAATGAACTTGAGTTCGAGAAGTCTACAGCGTTTGAAGAAAAAAACTGAAGAGAGCAAAAGAAATAGTAGAAATAGAAACTGTTAAAAGAAGCAAAAAAATAATTGATGAGGGTAGAAGAAAACGACAAAAACGGAAGAATCTAAAGAGTTTGAGGAAATAGAAGAAGCTGGGGAAAAAGAAGAAGCTGAAGAAAAAGAAGAAGTCGAAGAAATAGTTGATGTTGATGAAAAAGAAGATTCCGAAGAAATAGAAGAAACTGAAGAAAAAGTTGAAGAAATAGAAGAAACTGAAGAAAAGGCTGAAGAAAAAGAAAAAAAGCTGAAGAAAAAGAAGAAGTTGAAGAAAAAGAAGAAGTTGAAGAAAAAGAAAAAAAGTTGAAGAAATAGAAGAAGCTGAAGAAATAGAAGAAACTGAAGAAGTCAAAGAAATTGAAGAATCCGATGCTTTTGAAGAAGGGAAATTCGAAAGAAATTGAAGTAAAAGAAGAGGAGGAAGCTGTTAAAGAAGCAGTTGAAGAACCTGAGCATGAAGAAACTGCCGAGGAATTAGAACAGACAGAGCATGAAGAAAATGAAGCATTGATCTATGATTTCCAGTCTTTGGAAAAGGAATTCGAGGCCTTTGCAGAGGAAACAGAATCCTTTGAAGAGGAAGAAATAGAGGATGCAGAATACGCAGAAGAAGATTTTTTTGGTGAAATCCCAAACGAGTCCCGACGATTTTTCATGAGAAGGCTATGGTGCCCCGGAATCTCTTAAGGAATTGAAGGCAAAAAAACCGAATAAAAATAATTCTTGCCACTGTGGCTGCGGCTGTACTTGGATTGAGCGGTATTAATTATTTAAATTCTGCTTCAGTTCGCTATGATTCCTTGTTAAAAAAAGGAGATAATCTGATAAAAAAAGAGCAGTATAGTGAAGCAATTTTGAGCTTGGAGAATGAAAAGGGAAGCTTCAAGTTGGACGAAAGATACTATTTGCTTTTTATCGCAGGCTTTGTCTAAGGATGGAAGACATGATGATGCGGTCTCCTGTTTGGAAGAAGCGGCAAAAATATTTCCGAATAGTGATACTGTAAAGATTGCTTTAGGGGAGTTAGATCCTAAAGTAAGCAGTAATATAAAGGAAGAGATTTATCATGATCACTTTGAGCTCATTTTGGAAAGTCACTTTGGGAAAATCATCTATAGCTTAAGTGGTGGAAAAGAAGACATTGAGCAGGCGGAGTATACAGCGGCAATTCCTATTGGGAGAAATGGTAAATATACTCTGATGGCTTATGCATTGGCATCCGATGGAGCAAAGGGAGAGCTGTATACTAAAGAATTTACTGTGGACTTAGACAAGGAAAAGTACCATCTTTCCTCCTTTGTTGATACAGATGAAGGAAAAAAAGCTATATTGATGAATATGGAGACAAGGCGATCGGCTGGACCTTGATAGAGGATTCCTATATTACTTCAATGAAAAAGGAATTATGCAGACCGGATTTTTGGACTTGAATGGGGAAAGATATTATCTAAATAGTGATGGAAAAATGCATACCGGCCGTTTGGACTTGGGTGAAAAGAGCTATTATTTTGATGAAGACGGTCACATGGTACGAGATGCCTGGATTGAAAAATCGATATTATCTTGACGAAAATGGGGAAATGCTGAAGAATCAGAAGAATAGTGAAGGTATTTATTTTAATGAAAACGGAGATCGTTCTTTTGATGCGGAAGCCCTATATAAGGAGCATCCTAACAGTATTTTTAGCCATTGTCAGCAAGGAAAAGAAAAACAGAAGGAAATAACTATATTTTTTTAATGCGGAAGTATATTATGAGAAGAAGAATGGAAGACCAAGCGGTGATCCTGCCTATTCTACGGAAATTGTCATTTCCAAGTCTGCTCTGATGTCCTATCTGGATGAAGATCTACCCAGTATTACGGCTAAAGATGCGGTATCCTTCCTGCCTAAGCTGTACTTGCAGAACATAGTGCAAAAATAAGGACGGGGTAGTGACGAAAATTCAGTTTTTGTATTAGGAGAAAGGCGTCACTAATATGAACATAAAAGAACTGCTAGTTCCGTTTCTTCTATTCTCTTTTCTTTTCATTGTGATTTTTGACGGTCATACTTTATAGAATAATGTGGATTCGTTTAGACGCAATGATTAAGAAAAAAATAAAGATGAGGAAAAAAATTCATTTTTCAAAAGAAGAGTCAGGGAGAACCGGAGGAGGAAGGATAGAAAGGTGCCAAAGCAAAAGCTTTGGCACCTTTCTGAACTAATAATTTAAAGTTTGAAAAAAATAAAAATTGTAAGGCATTAAATAAGCTCTTAGTTTATATAGGGAAATTTATTGCTCCTTAAAGCAAATCATCCCGTCATCACTCATTTCATCAATTATTGCAAGGCTGTATACATCATATCCTGCTTCTCTAAGTTCTTTTCCGCCGGATTGGAATCCTTTTTCGATTGCGATTCCGATGCCGGCTATTTCTGCTTCTGCCTGATTACAAATATCAATAAGTCCTCTCATGGCTTTTCCGACTGCTAAAAAATCATCAATTAAAAGCACAGTGTCATCTTTGGATAAAAATTTCTTGGAGAGGGTTACGGTGAAGTCTTTTCCATAGGTGTAGGAATGAACGGTAGAGGTATAAAGTTCTCCATCTAAATTCTTGCTCTTTGCTTTTTTGGCAAAAACAACGGGAACATTAAAATACTGAGCGGTTAAACAAGCCAGTGCAATGCCGGAAGCTTCTATTGTCAGAATGCGGGTTATGTTCTTATCCTTGAACTTTTCATAAAAATTCTTTTCCGAGCTGTTCTAAGAGGGCAACATCAAGCTGATGATTTAAAAAGCTGTCCACCTTCAAAATATTTCCCGGTCTAACTTGTCCATCTTCTTTAATTCGTTCTTCCAACAACTTCATTTAACTTCCCATCCTTTCGAAAAAAGCACTTGTTTACGAATTGTAAGTATAGTAAAAACTTAAGCAAGTTTCCTATATCCTAAAAGCAAAACGAGAAAAGAGTAAAAAGCTTCTATTTTCAATTATTCTAAAAAAATAGCGGAGGTCAAAAAAATTAAAGATGGAAAAATTTACATTTACCCGGAGGATATGACAAAGTTTTAGAAGACTTTGCAAAGAAAAAAATAATCTTGCCGTGAAGACGGCATTTTATAATCTCATGGATTTTATTCAACTTAAGGACTATTCTTTTTCTTCCGTAAAAAAATCATGATCGAAAATCCGGATGAATATCTGGAGGAAGGTAGTGCATTAGAAGAGCAGGAAATTTTACTGGCTTTTATGGAAAGCTTTGGAGAAAAATACGGTAGGAGCGTCTGTCCGGGGATACTATAAGCGTTTGAATAAATACCTTATTTTGGAAATAGAGTACGATGATTCTCTTTCTTCATGGGAGATTTTATCCATGTTCCAGCGTAAAAATTCCTTCTATGGAAGTACTTGAGGATACATTGTACTTATTTTATGTAAAAAGATATTGAAGAGAAAGAATATAAGCCGGAATCCTTAGTTAAGATTTCCGACTTAAATGAGGAAGAGGAAATATACACCAAAGCGGGATATTTCGACTCGATTTATGTGGATGAGGAGGAGTATGTTCCGGAAGGAACAGAAGAGGAGAGTAGGGCGTTTATAGCTTTTCTCTGCAATACGCTCTGATTCTGGCTACCTGATAAAGAGAACCCAAACAAAGGAGGAGACTTTTGTGCTCCTCATTATTTATTTTATCCAAATTCCACTTAAGCCCATCCTCCAATGAAGAAGGAAGATAAATTTCACCGTCAAATTCGCTTCTCCATTGTGATTTGAGAAATTCGGATCCAGTCCTCGATTATCATCCGCTTTACAGAAACAGAAGCTAAAGAGTATTATCCTTTAGGATGTGAAGCATTTCAGAATAATTTTTTTATCTTCCATCACGGAAAAAAAGAATTCGTTTTTTTATATTTTGGAAACAGCATTTCTACAGAACGAAGTAAGCTTTGTACAGCTTGAGGGTTGTGGGCTCCATCCAAAAATGACAAGAGGCTTTTTCAGAACTTCAAATCTTCCTTCCACACTACAGTATATAAGCCGAGCTTAACCGCTTCTTCGGAAATGGTATATCCTTTATCTTTTAGGCAATCAATAGCCTCGCAGATGACCATGGCATTGTCCAGCTGAAAATCACCTAAGAGTGAAAGTGCATATTCTTCCCTTTCTTTATAGGAAAAGTATTGATAGCCATTATCAATACTAAAGGGAAAGCTATGAAGATAGCGACTGTTGCTAAGAATAAGCTTTGCATTTTTTTCTTTTGCAATAGCCCTTATTTCATCAATCACTTCTTTAGATTGCTGCATTACAACAACAGGCCGGTTTTTTGCTATAATACCGGCTTTTTCCCGCGCAATCTCTTTTAAACTGTTTCCCAGTATTGCGGTGTGCTCTAATCCGATATGGGAAATAATGGCTAAAACCTTATCGGGAATAAGATTGGTTGCATCCATCCTGCCACCTAATCCGACCTCTAAAACAAGAAAATCAACTTTTTTTTCATGAAAATATAAAAAAAGGCCAGAGCAGTTAATAAATCAAAAGATATTGGGTTTTTTTCCAGGAATTCCAACTCTTTTTTTAATTCTGGCAGAATATTCCGCAAGTTCCAAATCGGATATTTCTATTCCGTCAATGCTAAAGCGCTCATTCATTCTCTCCAAATGAGGAGAGATATAGAGCCCCGTCTTATACTTGGCAAGGCTCAAAATATTCTGGAGACTGACTGCAATGGAACCTTTTTCCGTTACTTCCTGCAATATGAATGCAGGAAAGAGAATCTTCCGGATTACCCAGCCTCTCCAATAACTGCTTTAAAGGGGTGAAAATCTCTATTTTTGAGAAGTGGAAGAGGTGGAAACGCCTAATGCTTCCATACATGCATCCCATGTCATGAACTAAACTCCTGCAAAAGATATTTTTCCAAATAATAAACCATAAATTTAATTGTGAAGAACTGCATGCTTCCGTTGATGAGCACCTGTATCAATCTGGTCATCATAATAGGAAGAAGGGGAGAACCTGAATTTAGAGAAATCCAGAGACTGTTCAGCCCCAAACTGCAAATTGCCTGTGAAAGAAAAACGGAAAGCAAAATATAAAGGCTTCCCCGATTTCGCTTTAATACAGTGGAAAAAATGAAAGCGGACAAGGCTATGGAAAGGGTGTAGCCGGGAAAATAAGGATAAGTGGAAAAAAAGCCAAGCTGCCAATAATATCCGCTGAAACGGCCACCAAAACAGATTCCGCAGTCCCAAAGTATAGGGGCTGCAAAAAGCATAGGAATAAAGCCTAAGCCAATGCGAATATTCCAAGCATTGATGGAAAATAGTCTTGTGAGGACAACTTGCAAAGCAATCAGCATTGCCAAGCTTACTAATTTTTTATTGGACCATTGTTTTTCGAACATAAGATTACTCCTTTTCTCTTACTATTATACGAGTGCATAGTATCTTAGAGGGGAGATTTTTGTAAAGGAGTAATCGTAAAGATATAATCATAAAGTGAACATCATAAATCTATAAGAAGCGATAAGCATGCACAGAAAAAATACCATTTACTTTTTCAGGAACACTTGTATTTATGAGGAATACACTAAACAGGCTTTATAGGGAGGGAGAAAAATATGAAATTAGTCCGAGAGATTTTTGTGGATTATCTTTTTACTTTTTGTAGGGTGAGCTTCTTAATAAACTTTTACCCATTTCCGGTGCCCTGCCGGTGTATATGGTCTTATTTTTGATGCTGGTATTTTTTTAATGAGCGGAATTATCCGTTTGGACGAGGTGGAAAGAACGGGAAATTTTCTTCTGGAAACCATGAGTATCATGTTTTTTTACCCGCATCAGTAGGGATTATGACAGTAAGTAAGATTCTTCTTCCCGTGCTGTTCCCATATATGGTAATTATTTTTCATTTCTACCTTTATAGTAATGACCGTAACCGGACTTTCTGCAGAATGGATTTTAGGGAGAACAGAAAGTGCAGAAGATTGGAAAAAGGAAAAAAAGCCTCCATAGAAGAAGCAAAGGAAAAGAAGGAAAAAAAGAGAAGAAGAACTGCGAGAACTTCTTCTGGAAGATACAGAGTCAGGGACTTAAGGTTTTGGAGGAAAGAAAATGAGTGAATTATTAATAAGTACGGAGCATTTCGGTTTTGTACTGAGTATTTTTTTGTTTTTACTTGCTGTGGAAATTAAAGCGAGATTTAAATCAGAGCTCCTTAATCCACTATTATTGTCTACAATTATCATTATTGCTATTCTTCTCGTTTTTCGGATTCCCTATCAAAGCTACAGGAAGGGTGCTGACCTTTTAAATTACTTTTTGACACCGGCTACGGTATGTCTTGCTATTCCGCTCTATAAGCAATTTTCTTTATTGAAAAATAACTTTAAAGCTGTATTTTGCAGTGTTCTGTTCGGTACCTTAAGCTCTATTGTAAGTATCTTTCTTCTTAGTCTGATCTTTCATCTTTCATCCGAACATATTTCCACCCTTTTACCGAAGTCTATTACTACCGCAATCGGAATAGGCGTTTCGGAAAGTACCGGAGGATATGTGAACCTAACTGTTGCGGCAATTGTGCTTACCGGTATATTGGGAGGGATTTTATCCGATTTAGTATTCCGTATTTTTCCGATACATCATCCAATTGCAAAAGGACTTGCTCTTGGTACCAGTGCACATGCAATAGGTACTGCAAAAGGCTCTGGAAATCGGAGAGGTGGAAGGGGCAATGTCTTCTTTGGCCATTGTTCTTGCAGGTATTCTTACCGTAATTATTGTACCTATAGTCTGTGCCGTATTCTTATAATTTGTAAGAAAAAAGTCGAAGATTTGCTCTCTTCATCTGCTAAAATAGCAGAAAGAAAAGAGGAGATTATGAATAAAAATACGAAATTACTGCTTGTACTGCTTCTATCATCCTTGTTTTTTTCGGGCTTAAGTTTTGCTGACGGTCCGGATTTGGACGACCATGAAATTGTTCTTTCCGGCCCGGGAATGTTTCTTGGGGGATTCTCTATTAGAGACAAATTCGAATATTACCTCTTCCAGTAATATTTCCGCTGAGTCTGTGCCGCTTCTTTCAGGATATGCCTTTTCGGACCATCGAGTTTACGGCTATAATGAAATGTCGGAGGATCTTAGAAAGCTGAAGGCTACTTATCCGGCTCTGTATATGGACTCTTTGGGAAAAACCATAGATGGACGAGAACTTTATCATCTTGTAGTCGAAACCCTTCTGCGTCGAAAAAAAGATACTGGTTCATGGAAGTATTCATGCTCAGGGAGTATATTGTCACGAAGCTGGTTATGCGAGAACTTTCCTCTCTTTTAGAAATGGAAAAGAATAACTCGATATACAAAGGAAAGTCAGTGAAGGAGCTTCTTAAAAATAGCTGCATACATTTTGTTCCTATGGCGAATCCTGACGGGGTTTCCCTTGTGCAAGACGGAATTAACGGAATAGGCTCAGAGGAGCTTAGAGCTGCAGTACTGGAGATGGCCAAGAAAGAAAAATGTGACGAATTTATCCTCCTATTTTTCGTTTATGGAAAAAAACAATTTACGGGGAGTAAATTTAAATAAAAAAATTTCGATGCCAACTGGAATCAAACAGTAGATAAAAAGGGCTATCCCTCTAAAGATGAGTATAAGGGAAGTTTTGCAGAGTCGGAGATTGAATCAAAGGCTCTTGCCGATTTACACAGAAAGGAGAATTTTACCTCTACCATAAGTTATCATACGCAAGGGGAAGTGATTTACTGGTACTTTGGGGAAGGGAGCTATGTGGAAGAGGCAAGAAAGCTTGCGAGAACGGTAAGCAGTAATTCCGGCTATACCATAGTGAATTCCTACAGTGAAAATTATGCCGGCGGTTTCAAGGATTTTATGGAGAAAAATTTAATGTGCCTTCTGTGACTGTGGAATGCGGAAGAGGAACGAGTCCTGTTCCGGAAGAGCAGATTGATAAGATCTGGAAAGGACAAAGAGGCGTTTTACCGGACCTTTTGTGGGAATCGTAGGAGGATAAACATGGCAAAAGAAATATGGAGAGCGGGAAATATGCTCTATCCGGTACCTGCAGTACTGGTAAGCTGTCAGAATAAGGCAGGGGAGAGCAACTTGATTACCATTGCCTGGGCAGGCACGGTTTGCTCCGATCCTCCTATGCTTTCCATTTCTATACGAAAAAAATCGATTTTCCCATGCCATGCTTATGGAAACAGGAGAATTTGTGGTGAATCTTCCTACGGAAGCTATGGTTAAGGAACTGGATAAAGCCGGAGTGATTTCAGGGAAAAAAATACCAATAAGTGGGAGCTTCTCCATTTGCATTCGGAAAAAGGGACGGTCTGTAAATGTCCCTCTGGTTTCGGAATGTCCTGTAAATATTGAATGTAAGGTAGAACAGGTTTTGGAGCTTGGAAGTCACGATTTATTTTTTTAGGAAGAGTTTTGGCTGTACATGTAGATAGTGGTCTCTTGGATTCTAAGGGACGCCTACAGCTTGAAAAAGCAAAGCTGCTAGCCTATTCCCACGGACAATATTTTTCTTTGGGGAAATGTATTGGGAACTTCGGTTTTTCCGTACGAAAGAAAAAAATAAGAAAGAGTTTAAGCGTTTTTGTGAAAGCTGCTTCTTGTGAACAAGATATTGCAAGCTTTGCGAGTAATCTCTGTTATGAATAAATGCCGGTACAAACGAAAAGGGTAGCGGCATTTTTTCATATAAATAAATACATAGATTATTTATTCTCCTTTGTGGTATAATACCTTGATTAAAAGTAAACAAGCTAGGTAATAACTTTCTTTGAAAATATAAGGAAGTCTTGTGGTAGAAGGCAGACTGAACTTATAGTCGGTAGAAAGCTGATCGAGCTTGTAGTAGAAAGCAGGAGGAGAAGATGGCAGAGGAAATTCGCTCATTTTCGGATGAAAGTTTGAATACAGAGCCGGAATCCAAGAACTTTATTGAGAATTTTATTGATGAGGACTTAAAAGAGGGGAAGGTAAAGGAGATTAAAAACCCGTTTTTCCCCGGAGCCAAACGGCTATTTACATATTGGACATGCAAAATCCATTTTACTAAATTACGGTATTGCTAAGGAATATAACGGTACCTTTAACCTGCGTTTTGATGACACCAATCCGGTAAAAGAAAAAACCGAATTTGTGGAGAGTATTCGTAAAGATGTGGAGTGGCTGGGTGCCGATTTTGAAAATAGAATGTTTTTTGCATCCGACTATTTTCCCATCATGTATGAAAAGGCGGTTTTTCTGATTCAAAAAGGGAAGGCCTTTGTGGATGATTTAACGGCGGACGAGATTAAGGAATACCGTGGGGATTATAACACTCCCGGGAAGGAAAGTCCCTATCGTAACCGTTCTGTTGAAGAGAACCTTCGACTGTTTACCGAAATGAAGGAAGGAAAGTATCAGGACGGAGAGAAGACCCTTCGTGCAAAGATTGATATGGCAAGTCCCAATATCAACATGCGTGATCCCATCCTTTATCGTGTATCCCATATGAGTCACCATAATACGGGGGATGAGTGGTGCATTTACCCCATGTATGACTTTTGCGCATCCCTATTGAGGATGCCGTGGAAGGAATAAGCCATTCCCTTTGTACTCTTGAATTTGAAGATCATAGACCGCTGTATGACTGGGTTGTGAAAGAGTGTGAGTTTCCCTTCCCGCCAAGACAGATAGAGTTTGCAAAGCTTTACCTGACAAATGTAGTAACAGGAAAACGCTATATTAAAAAAAGCTGGTAGAGGACGGAATAGTAGACGGGTGGGACGATCCTCGGCTTGTTACGATTGCCGCTTTGAGAAGAAGGGGCTATACAAAGGAAAGTTTGGCACAGTTTGTTAAGCTTTCCGGTATTTCCAAGGCGCAGTCGTCCAGTGACTATTCTCTTTTTAGAGTACTGCATTCGTGAGGATTTAAAGCTGAAGAAGCCTCGTTATATGGCGATTCTTGATCCGATTAAGCTCATTATTGATAACTATGAGGGGGAGGGAGAAATCCTCAGCATTCCGAACAACTTGGAAAATGAAGAATTAGGAGAGAGAGAAGTCCATTTTTCCAATGAGCTTTATATCGAAAGAGATGACTTTATGGTGGATCCTCCGAAGAAATATAAGAGACTGACTATGGAAAAATGAAGTTCGTCTTATGGGGGCTTACTTTGTTAAGGCTGTTTCCTATGAATGTGATGAGGAAGGAAATGTTACGGTTGTACATTGTACTTATGATCCTGCGACAAAGTCCGGTTCCGGTTTTAATGAGAGAAAAGCTAAGGGAACGATTCACTGGGTAGATGCAAAAACAGCTTTTAATGCTGAAGTTCGCTTGTATGAGCAGTTGATTGATGAGGAAAAAAAGGAAAAGCTTAACGAAGACGGAAGCCTTAATTTTAACCCGAATTCACTTACGGTGAAAGACTGCTATATGGAGAGAATTTTAGAGTCGGCTGAGGCTCTTGAAAGTTTCAGTTTGTGCGTAACGGTTATTTTTTTGTGGATTGTAAGGATTCTACGGAAGGGCATCCGATTTTCAATAGAATCGTATCTTTGAAGTCCAGCTTCAAGATTAGTTAAAAACCCCTTTTTAGGGGTAGATGATAAGGAGGTATTCCATGGCTAAAAAAATTTGGTTCTTTTTGTTTTTCTGGCAGCGTTAACCGGAGCAGTGGCCGGTGTTATTTCGTATCTATATAAGTATCAGAAGTTCTCCGATGCGGTAGATCAGGACTTTACCGATGTAGTGGACTCTGCGATAGAGGTAAAAGGATTCCGCTAAGCGCTCCTACACGATTTTAAAGGATTCCCGAACGAAGGAGGATTTCAAAACCGTTGCTAAGGATCTCGGATATGCAGCTAAGAATCTGGCTATAGATACAAAAAAATCTGGCTCTTGATGCAGGAAAGGATGCCTATAAAAGCAGTTCGTGAGGTTCTGGATAAAAAGAAAACAGAGCTCCTCCATGAAGAGGAAGACGATGTAGATGTAGAATTTTACTACGACGATGCTGATGAGGTAGTAGACGGTAGCGCAGAAAGCACTATAAACAATGACGATGCAGTGGCGGAGGAGAAAAAGAAAGACGAGCACTCCGGACTTGTTGTTACGGAAGAAGTATAGCATGGAAAAAAATCACAAGCTTTATGATTGACCATACACGCCTATATCCCGGGGTGTATGTTTCCAGAAAAAAGATAAGGTAGGGAAAAGAAACGGTAACTACTTTTTGATCTTCGCTTTACAAAGCCGAATGTGGAGCCTGCAATGGAAAAATGCCGCAATGCATACCATTGAGCACCTTGCGGCTACCTTTTTAAGGAATGATAAGGAATGGAAGGAAAGAGTTTTGTATTTCGGCCCAATGGGCTGTCGTACCGGCTTTTATCTTCTTCTTAAGGGAGATCTGGAAAGTAAGGATATTCAGGTTTTACTTCTTTCCTGCTTTTTCCTTTATTGCTGAATTTGAGGAGAGATTCCGGTGCTTCTGAGCATGATTGCGGTAACTTCCGCGATATGAATCTTCCGGTAGCTAAATGGTGGGCAAAAAAAGTATTGTGAGGAAGTGCTGAGAAAGTTCAGCTTTGAAAATACGAATTATCCTGCATAGTTTTTCATAAAAGCACATTTCGGTTTTTAACGAAGAAGGAGTAGAAGGAAATGGGAGTGAAAGTCAATCAACATTATCAGGAAGTGAAGGAGAGCTATCTTTTTGCGGAAATAGCGAAGAGGATCCGTACCTGGCAGGAAAAAGAATGGAGATAAGGCGGATAAGCTCATTCGTATGGGAATCGGAGATGTTACACGGCCACTTCAAGGGAGGTAGTGAAAGTACTGAAAAGAAGCCTCTGATGAAATGGGAGTAGCGGAAAGTTTCCATGGTTACGGTCCGGAACAGGGCTATGATTTTTTTAAGAGAAGAGATTCAGAAGTACTACAAGAACTTTTCAGTTCATTTGGAAAAAGAGGAGATTTTTCATTTCGGACGGAGCGAAGTCAGACCTTGGAAATATCTTGGATATTTTTGACAGAGGAATAACTGCTTTAGTTACGGATCCGGTTTATCCCTGTTTATGTAGATACCAATATTATGCAGGGAAATAAGCTGCTTTATGCCCACGCAGGAGAAGACAACGGTTTCTTACCTATGCCGGATGCTTCCGTGGAAGCGGATTTAATCTATCTTTGCTCTCCGAATAATCCGACAGGAGCGGTTTATGACAGAGCAGGACTTAAGGCCTGGGTGGACTATGCGAAGGCACAGAATGCAGTCATCCTTTTTGATGCGGCTTATGAGTGCTTTGTGGAAGGGGATTTGCCGCATTCCATTTATGAGATTCCTGGAGCGAAGGAATGCGCTATTGAGTTCTGCTCCTTCTCCAAAAAAAGCAGGCTTTACAGGAACCAGATGCGGTTATACCGTGGTGCCCGATAGCCTTGTTTTTGGAGGGCAGTCCCTTAGAAAAATGTGGTTAAGAAGACAGACCACGAAGTTTAACGGGGTTTCTTATATCGTGCAAAATGCTGCAGCTGCCGTCTTTACGAAGCAGGGGTCTAAAGAGATTGAAGAGAATATTAACTACTATAAAGAAAATGCCAAGATAATTATGCAAACGCTGGATGAACTTGGAATTTATTATACCGGCGGAAAGAACTCCCCTTATGTCTGGTTGAGATGTCCAAACGGCATGGATTCTTGGACTTTCTTCGATAAGCTGTTGGAGGAAATTTATGTTGTCGGTACCCGGGAGCAGGCTTTGGAGAAGCAGGAGAGGGATACTTTCGATTGACCGCTTTCTCTACGCACGAGAAAACAAAAGAAGCAATGGAAAGATTAAAGAAGCTTTTAAGCTGACAAAAAAGGGGCTGTAAAAAAATTAAAATAATAAAGTGATTTTTGCAATATAGGTCTGAATGCGGGGTAGTCTGAGCCCGTCGGTACTTGCGAAAAACAAGAGAATCGCAGTTTTTCGCTTAGTATCCGTTACGTGGCGAAGCTAGCGAGAGCGTGCCCAAGTTCAGACCTATATTGCTTAGAAAAATTATTCTTAAGCTATTTTCCTTAACGAACCCAAATACCCTTTGAATCTACTCGAAAACCATCCGGAGTGATTTTGTTCATATATAAAGAACCTAAGGGCTGGGTCTCTACCGTTTTTTCGGAAAAATAATAGTTGTCAAAATTGATTTTTTTGCCAGCCGGTCGCCATACGACCATTTGCGGCAATATAATACCACTGGTGTTTACTCACAATCCAACCATAAAGCGGAGTGGAAGTCTCGTTGCTAATAAAAAGACCAGGAACCGTCCCTGTTTGCAACCCAGTGCCCGTAGGTATCAGGAGAAGTGGTAGTGGAACCGCCATAGCCGATAGAACTCGGATCGGCAAGTGTAGAAAAGGGTATAAAAACAGAGAACAGGACTATAAAAAACTATAGATAGAAAAACTTTTTCATAAATTAAGCCTCCGGAATTTGCAGATAAAAAAATAAAAAAACTAATATTTCTGAAATTTTCAGTATGTCAATTATACATTAGATTCTCTAGAAAGCAAAGAAGTGAAAGCCTGATTCATATAGATACAGTATAGGGATAACAGAAGTTTTCTCTACAAAAAATTACTTGGAAAGTATATTTAATAAAACAAAAGTAAAAATGTCCTATGTTGAAGCGATAAAAAAATGACCCCTGTGGTAAACAGGAGGTCAAATAAATACTATCTTTAATGAGCTATGGTATGAGAATTAGTTTACCCATCTTCCGCTTGTATCAACCTTATATCCGTCCGGAGTATACTTATTCATATAAAGAGAGCCTGTCGGCTGGTTCTCTACATTATTGGGAGAGAAATAATACCAGTCAAAAACCAAGCTTTACCCATCCGCCAACCATATGTCCGTTATCTGCCATATAGTACCACTGATGCTGATATACTACCCAACCGATAATCGGAGCACCGGTCTCGTTACTGATAAAAGACCAAGATCCGTCCTTATTGGTAACCCAGTGACCGTTGGATTCGGTTGCATTGGTAGTGGATCCGCCGTATGAAACAGCTCTGGGCTCAGCAAAAGCAGGCATAACAGATGCTACAGAAAGCATAGCGATTAATCCGGCAACAAGAATATTCTTCTTCATAAAAACTAACCTCCAAAGTGATTTTTATAACGACTTGCTCATTTTATGAGTCGATTCGTCGGTTGCATGTTAATTATACAAAATATCAAATCTTTTTCAATAAATTTTTTTATTTCACTTTTTAAGGAATGTTTATATTTTTTTGTAATGATTAATCAATATCCGTGATAGCTGTTCACTAAAACTTCACAAGGTTTTTAGCACTCGATACTTGACACTGCTAATAAGGGAGGATATAATTTCAAGTGTTGTTTAAAGAAATGCGTGATTTCAGCGAATGTAGATTTGCGAGGAGGTAAGAAATGAAATTAGTTCCCTTATTTGATAAAGTTGTTTTGGAAAAGGAAAAAGATGGAAGAAACCACGAAGAGCGGAATCGTACTTCCGGGCAGGACGACAAGGAAAAAGCCGGGGCAAGCTGTTGTAGTGGCAGTAGGTCCGGGGGGAGTGGTAGACGGTAAGGAAATCAGCATGCAGGTAAAGAAAGGGCAGCATGTTCTTTTTTCTCGATATGCCGGTACTGAGGTTGAATTAGAGGGTAAGAAGTACACTGTGGTAAAGCAGAGTGATATTTTAGCAATTGTGGAATAAAGGAAAGCTTTTTAAAACCATCCCAAGTGTAAATACAGGATATGGGATCATTCTTTATTGGATTTGCATTCGGATTTGCATTCCGGATTGCAAAAGAATGCTAATTAGGGAGGTAAACTATGGCTAAGGAAATTAAATATGGAGTAGATGCAAGAAAGGCGCTGGCGGCCGGTGTAGACGCTGTTGCCAATACCGTGAAGGTTACATTGGGACCTAAGGGGAGAAATGTAGTTCTTGACAAGTCCTTCGGATCACCGCTTATTACCAATGACGGTGTTTCCATTGCAAAAGGAAATTGAGCTAAAGGACCCGTACGAGAATATGGGGGCTCAGCTTGTTCGCGAGGTGGCATCAAAGACAAACGATGTAGCCGGAGACGGAACAACGACAGCGACCGTTTTAGCACAGGCGATTGTAACCGAGGGCTTAAAGAATCTGGAAGCCGGTGCCAATCCCATTATCCTGAGAAAAAGGAATTAAAAAAAGGCGGTAGAGGCTGCTGTAGAAAGCATTCAGAAGCAGAGCTCCAAAGTGAAGGGTAAAAGACCAGATTGCGAAGGTTGCCGGTATTTCCGCAGGAGACAGTGCTGTAGGAGAGATGGTTGCCGATGCTATGGAGAAGGTGTCCAAGGACGGTGTTATTACCATTGAAGAGTCCAAGACCATGCAGACAGAGCTGGATCTTGTAGAGGGTATGGAATTTGACCGAGGCTATATCAGTGCCTATATGAGTACAGATATGGAGAAGATGGAAGCGAACCTTGACGATCCGTACATCCTGATTACCGACAAGAAAATTTCTAACATCCAGGATATTCTTCCTCTGCTTGAGCAAATCGTAAAGACCGGTGCAAAGCTCCTTATCATCGCAGAGGATATAGAGGGTGAGGCATTAACTACTTTAATCGTAAACAAGTTAAGAGGTACCTTCAATGTAGTTGCTGTGAAGGCTCCGGGTTATGGAGACAGAAGAAAAGAAATGCTTAAAGATATCGCCATTTTAACCGGAGGTGAAGTGATTTCCGAGGAAGTGGGCTTAGACTTAAAAGATGCTACGATTGAGCAGTGCGGTAGAGCAAAGTCCGTTAAGGTAGGTAAGGATAAGACAACCCTTGTAGAGGGATTGGGTAAGAAGAAAGAGATTAACGATCGCATTGCACAGATCAGAGGACAGATTGAGGCCACTACTTCCGAGTTTGATAAGGAAAAGTTACAGGAAAGACTCGCTAAGCTTTCCGGCGGTGTTGCCGTTATTCGAGTAGGTGCTGCGACGGAAACCGAGATGAAGGAAGCTAAGCTTCGTATGGAAGATGCCTTAAATGCCACTCGTGCCGCCGTGGAAGAGGGCGTTATTTCCGGAGGCGGATCCGCTTATATTCATGCGCAGGAAGCTGTAGAAAAGGTAGTGGAGAAACTTGAGGGAGATGAGAAGACCGGTGCAAGAATTGTTTTAAAGGCTTTGGAAGCGCCGATGTATACCATTGCTTATAATGCAGGCTTAGAAGGTGCCGTGATCGTAAATAAAGTAAAGGAAAGCAAGCTAAACTTCGGTTTCGATGCTTATAAAGAAGAGTATGTCAATATGATGGATGCAGGAATCATTGACCCGGCCAAGGTTGCCAGAACCGCATTACAAAATGCCGCATCGGTTGCCGCATCTCTTCTTACTACCGAGTCTGTAGTGGCTGATATTAAGGAGCCTCAGCCTCCTATGCCTCAGGTTCCGGGAGGAATGGGCGGAATGATGTAAGCTCCGCTTGCTTCTTAAAAAGAGTAGAAGGAGATTTTCCCATGGAGAACTATATTGAGCATCTGGTAAAGGGAAAAAAAGGAATGAAAGAATATATGGAAAGGGGAGTGGCTATAGCTCTCCCCTTTCTTTTCATTTTTATTCTTTCTTTACTTTCACTTCCCCTTTTTTTCTTTGTTTTTTCACTTATTATATCCTATTATTTATGGGTAAGAAGCGATAAAGAGTATGAGTATCTCTATATGGCGGGAGAACTGAGTATCGATGTGGTATATCATAAAAGCAGCAGAAAAAAACTTCTGAATTCTACGAAGGAAGAACTTTTGGAAATTAAACCGTACAATGAAGAGGAGAAGAGTCATTGTTTGAGAAATGGAATTTCCGTTCTGGATTTTGCCGGCTTAGGAGTAAATCCGCATTACCTGTATTTGGTACAAAAAGAAGGAAAGAAGACTGCATATATCTTGGACTGTCCGGATAAATTACGAAAAGAAATGTATTTGTTTAGCAGAGATAAATGGCGTTCCTAAGCAAGCTTTTCTGTGTTGATTTATACTATGAAATACCGCATTAGTTTCGGATATTCGTTTAGAATTTAAAAAAGTAGGAGCAAAGCATGAAGGATTTTGTCAGAGTGGCGACGGTAAGCCCTAATCTTAGGGTTGCCGATCCATTTTATAATGTAGAAGAAATGCTGAAATGGGTAAAAGAGGCAGAAAAAGAAGCTGTCTCCCTTTTGGTATATCCGGAGCTTGCAGTTTCAGGCTATACTGCAAATGATTTGCTTCTGCAGGAAAGTCTGCAGGAAGCCTGCAAAAAGGCTTTAGGAATATTTTCCGAGAAAACGAAGAAAAGCCCTGTGCTCTTTGTCTTCGGATATCCTCTGGTTCATAGAGGGAAGCTGTTTAATACGGCAGTGGTTATGCAGGGAGGTATGATTCTGGGAATTGTTCCTAAAAGACATCTTCCGAACCATAGCGAATTTTATGAGGAGCGTTATTTCCAGGAAGGAAGAGAGGAAGTAGAGTTGATTCCGGACCTTTTGGAAAAAGGATGGAGATATTCCTTTCGGAATGTACCTGCACTTTACTGCAGATAATGACGAACGCTTTCGCCTTGCTGTGGAAATCTGCGAGGATTTATGGGTGCCTAACCCTCCTTCTGTGACACATTGTCTGATGGGGGCGACAGTTATTGCCAACGCTACAGCCTCCGATGCGTTAATTAAGAAAAATGACAGCAGAAGAGCTCTTGTGCAGCATTACAGCGGCTGCCTGCATAATGCTTATATCTATACCAGTGCCGGTCCCTCCGAATCTACGCAAGACATGGTTTTCTCAGCACATAGCATGGTGGCTGAAAATGGGAAGATACTTGTTGAATCCCCTCGATTTTATGAAGGAATGAGCTTTAGTGAAATTGACTTATCTTTGCTGTGGAGAGAAAGAATCAAACAAAAATACTTTTGAAAGCATTGAAGATAAAAGCTTTAGAGCTTCCGTTTACACTTTATAAGGCGGACTTTTTCTGCGCAAGGAATTTCCGGAGATTTCCTTGAAAAAAATCAGTAAAAAAACTGTCTGTTCCATTGAAAAAGGCCAAGACTAAGCCGGATAATTTTCAAGATAAGGATAACTCTCTTTCGCTAAAGCGCTTTATTAATCCTATGCCTTTTCTTCCTTTGGATTCTTCTAAGGATTTTTGAAAGAGGGGAAGAAATTCTCAGCATTCAGGTACAGGGGCTAAAGAAAAAGACTTCAGCATATAGGTGCTAAGAAGGTGATTCTGGGGCTTAGCGGGGGATTGGATTCCACCTTGGCACTTTTTAGTTTCTGTAAAAATGTTTCCGGCTCCTAAGCTATGACTTAAGGGATATTTTGACAGTGACTATGCCTTCCTTCGGCACCGGTAAAGATACGCATAAAAAAATGCATTGGAATGTGCAAAAATTCTCGGTACCGATATGCGGGAAATTTCCATTAAGGACGCTGTTTTTACAACATTTTTAAAGATATAGCTTATGATAAAAAAACAAGAGATGTTGTTTTTGAAAATGCGCAGGCCAGAGAACGAACACAGATTCTTATGGACTTAGCCAATAAAGAATCCGCTTTACTAGTCGGTACGGGGGATTTGTCTGAGTCCGCTTTGGGATTTTCCACCTATAATGCAGACCATATGTCCATGTACAATGTAAACTGTGATATTCCAAAAACCGCAATACCGATGATTCTTCGAAGTTTTGCAGAGGAGTTAAAAGAGTCTGCAGATACTAAAAACAGAAATAAACAAAGCCGAAAAAGTTGAAAGCTTTTGCTTGAAAAATATCATAAATCTTCCGGTTAGTCCGGAGCTTCTTCCTCCCGATGAAAAAATGGAGAAATTCTGCAAAAAAACGGAGGAAATCTTAGGGCCGTATGTACTGCACGACTTTTTTTCTTTACATGCACCTTCGTTATGGATTTTTCTGCACAAAAGATATTTTTTTTCTTGCCTGCCATGCTTTTTCCGGAAAAAAATTTGGCAGTGTATAAGAGAATAAACTGTCAAAGGGAATATAGTCCGAGAGAAATTCTAAGTACCTTAAAAAAACCTTTTTATAAGAGATTCTTTTTCCCAGCAATTTAAGCGATCTTGCGTACCGGATGGTCCAAAGGTGGGAAGAATCGGCCTTTCTCCGAGAGGCGATCTACGGCAAGCCAGTGATGCCTCTTCTGCAGTTTGGATAAAGGAACTGGAAGAAATTGAAGAGTGCTTATAGACGAAAAATTAATTTTTTGCTATACTTCAAGTTCACAGTGAGTGCTGAATGATTTTTCGTTGCTCCTTATGAGGTAGGAGAAGGATAGGTAAGGGCTGAATGCGTAGAATTGATTCACCTGCAAATGCATTACTAAAGGAAATTCGAGAACTCAGTAAAAAAGGAAAAAAAAGAAAAGAAAAAGGCTGTTTTATAGGAGAGGGAGAGCGCTTATTAAGGGATTTACCTCTTTCTTCTCTTGTACAAATATTTATCACTGAAGAGTATACCGGAGAGCTGCCATTAGGTCTTAGTAGGGAGGATAATCGAGTTTTTGTTTTAAGCGGGAAGGCTATGGAAAGCATTTCCACGACAAAAAGTCAGCAAGGGATTCTTGCGAAAATTTCTATTCCGGATCGTAGGCAGGTAGAAGGTGACTTCTTTCTTATTTTGGAAGATATACAGGATCCGGGAAATTTAGGGACAATATTTAGAACTGCAGAAGCTGCCGGTATCTCTCATATATTTATGAGCGGCAATTGTGTTGATATTTTCAGTCCGAAGGCGGTTCGCTCTACAATGGGCTCTCTTTTTAGGGTTCCATTCAGTATAGTGGGAGATCTCGAGAACTTGTGCTGGGAACTAAAGGAGAAGTCGATACAGCTATATGCCCTACACCTTTCCGGAGAGAACAGTTTTTATAAATCGAACTTTAAGGGGCCTTCCGCTTTTTTATTGGGAAATGAAGCGAATGGACTTTCCGACAGTGTAAGCCGATTAGCTGATAAATGGATTCGTATTCCAATGCTTGGCCGGATAGAATCCTTTAAATGTAGCCAGTACCGCAAGTATCCTTATGTATGAAGTGCTTAGACAACGACAACCGGGGGATAATGAGGCATAGTTAAAAGATCTTGTGGATAACTGAACTAAAGAATGTTCGGTAATTGATTTGTACCCGATGGGAGAGGTTTTGGAGGCGGAAGATGATTGGAAGATCAAGAGGAAAGATTCCCAGTCATAAGGTAGATATACTGTATGGGATTTTTGGCCTCATAATTTTTCATAATGGCTGTAATGGCACTCAGTAATCCGGATGAGAATCGTGTGCTGTTTCCATTCATATTTTTTTCTTTTGCTTTTTATTCTTCGTATCTTTCATTTTATTGAACGAAGAATGGAGGACGGAAAGGAGAAATATTTTCAAATAATTGTAGCGGCAATCTTATTGATACTTAGTGTGATTTCTGGAATTAGCCTTTGGACTTAGTCCTAAAGAAAGGAAGATAAGTTGGAAAGAGAAGAATTAGAAAAAAATCATTGAAGAGTTAATGAATAAGGCAAAGGGAAATAAAAACTCTATTGACATGGGAGAAGTTCAATCTGCTGTAAAGGATCTTTCTTTTACAGACGAGCAAATGGAAAGCTTTCTTTTCCTTTTAGAGAACAAAGGCTTGGAAGTAACTCCTATAGTAGATGAAGATGCTTTGAAAAAACTGGAAACCGGAGATGAAAAGGAAGATGCGGAGGATGAGCTGCTCGGCTTGGAGGACGATGATTTTTCCAAGGAAGAAGAAGGCGAAGAAATAGACCTTGATGCAGTAGACCTTTTGGAAGGAATCGGTACGGAAGATCCGGTTCGTATGTATCTAAAGGAAATCGGTACAGTTCCTCTTCTTACAGCTGAAGAGGAATATTCTCTTGCGATGAAGAAGCAGGAGGGAGACGAGTATGCAAAGCAAAGACTTATTGAAGCTAACCTTCGTCTTGTTGTTTCCATTGCCAAGCGCTATACCGGAAGAGGAATGAGCTTTCTTGACTTAGTTCAGGAAGGAAATCTAGGCCTTATTAAGGGTGTTGAAAAAAATTTGATCCTGAGAAGGGCTTTTAAGCTTTCTACCTATGCAACATGGTGGATTCGTCAGTCTGTAACCCGTGCACTGGCTGATCAGGCAAGAACAATTCGTGTTCCGGTACATATGGTGGAAAACTATTAATAAGATGTCCAAGATGCAGAGAAAGCTCACCTTGGAGCTTGGATATGAGCCGTCGATAAAGGAACTGGCGGAGCACCTTGATATGACAGAAGAGAAGGTGCAGGAAATTATGCAGATTGCGAGAGAACCGGCTTCTTTGGAAACACCAATCGGTGAGGAAGACGATTCCAATTTAGGGGATTTCGTTGCGGATGCGAATGTTCTTTCTCCGGAAGGTAATGTGGAATCCGTTATGCTTAGAGAGCATATAGATAGCTTGTTGGATGATTTAAAAGAAAGAGAAAGACAGGTTATTGTGCTTCGATTCGGTTTGGAGGACGGACATCCGAGAACATTGGAAGAGGTAGGAAGAGAGTTCAATGTAACGCGTGAGCGTATTCGTCAGATTGAGGCAAAAAGCGCTTAGAAAGCTAAGAAATCCGGTTCGCTCCAAACGGATTCGCGATTTCTTACAGTAAAGAATATGAATGAAAAAAAGAACTATGAGCTTTTAATGGAAGCAGTAATACGGGAACATAGCACTGTGTTGAAGCCAAGACTTTTACTTCATGCTTGTTGTGCTCCATGCTCTACTGCGGTACTGGAAGCTCTTTCAGAACATTTTGATATCACCTTGTTCTTTTTATAACCCTAATATTGAAAAATGAGGCTGAATTTTTATCGTCGGGCGGAAGAATGCCAAAGACTGATAAAGGAAATGAGGCTGGCTATCCATTGCATAATTACAAACTACCTGCATAAGGAGTTTTTGGAGCTTGCGAAAGGGCTGGAAAAAGGAGCCTGAACGAGGCGAGAGGTGTACAGCCTGTTTTCGACTTCGTTTGGAAGAAACAGCTAAGTTTGGAAAAAAATGGAACATGGAGCATCCCGAGAAGCCCTTCGATTATTATTGTACCAGCTTAAGTATATCTCCTTTAAAGGATGCTGAAAGATTGAATAAGCTTGGAGATTTAATTGGAGAAAAAAATACGGTATTCCTTTCTTGCCCTCGGATTTTTAAGAAAAAAAGGACGTTATCTTCGATCGGTAGAGCTTTCAAAAGCAATATGACTTATACCGACAAGATTACTGTGGATGCGAATTTTCTAAGGCGGAAAGTCTTCAACGAAATAAAGAAAAAAAGCAAAAAAAGCATTAGGGAGGTTTGAGTATGGTTTGTGCAGAAGTGAAAGTCATCAATGAATCAGGACTGCATCTCCGTCCTGCGGGTGTTTTGACGCAAACTTGCATACGTTTTAAGAGCGAAATAGTCCTCTACTATGGAGAACGGAAAATTATTGGCAAGTCTGTTTTGAATGTTATGGCTGCCGGTGTAAAAAAAGGGAAGCATGGTCAGAGTGGAATGTAGCGGTGTAGATGAAGAGGAAGCCTTAGATGCTGTTGTAGAAGCAATTTCATCAGGACTTGGAGAAGGAAGTAATCCTCCTAAACCTCTATTTTAAAATGAAGCTTCTACAGAGAAGCAATGTTATTTAAGATGCGAATCCTTTTTTTGCACAAAAAAATAGGAGCTGAGTAAGCTCCTATTTTTTTTCTTTTATACGAGAAGCTTCTTTAAGCATGCTATAGCAGATTTCAAGCTTTCTTTTGTATCAATGGCTTCCACAGCTCCGGCATCCATAAAGGAAGCATTCTGCGGATCGATAGGAAGCTTTGCAAGAAGCTCCAAGCCTTCCTTTTGACAAAGCTCTTCAATATGGCTTTCTCCGAAGACGTTTATTTTTTCGTCACAGTGCGGGCAGAGGAGATAAGACATATTTTCTACAATACCGAGAATGGGAACATGCATTTTCTCCGCCATACGAACAGCCTTTTCCACAATCATGGACACCAGATCCTGTGGGGAAGTCACAATAATTACCCCGTCAATCGGAAGGGACTGGAATACGGTGAGAGGGACATCACCTGTTCCGGGAGGCATATCTACGAAGAGATAGTCAATTTCCTTCCACTCGACCTCCTGCCAGAATTGCTTTACCGCATTGGCAATCATGGAACCTCTCCAAATTACGGGGTCGGTTTCATTTTCCAAAAGAAGATTGGTGGAAATGATTTCCACACCGCCGTTACTGGTTTCCGGTACCATGGACTTTCCATCCTCACTTAAGGCTACACCGTCGTGGAGGAGACCAAATGCCTTCGGAATGGATGGTCCGGTAATGTCCGCATCCAAAATACCGACATGAAAGCCCTCCTTGTTCATTGCGGAAGCAAGAAGAGAGCAGACGGTAGACTTACCTACACCGCCCTTGCCGGATACGATGCCAATTACCTTTTTTTACAGAAGAGCCTTCCGCTAAGGGAAGCTTTTCGATTCCCGTAGTTCTACTTGAGCAATTTGCGGAGCAGGAGCCGCAGTGAGAGGAACAAGAGCTGTTATTTTGTTCTGCCATATAGTTATCCTTTCTTTCTATACAAAAAAATTAAAAAAATGCATTGCCTTTTTTTGAGTCTATTTTCTTCCTCTTAAAAATCGATATCAATTCAATCCAAATCGATAAGAAAAAAAGACCTTACTATTTTAGCGAGTTTATAGAGAGAGTTCAATCCAAGTTTTTTTCTCTTTTTATTCTTCCTTTTTTTCTTTTTTTAAAAAAAGGAAATAAAGCCATCTAAAGACTTTGAGCAGTTATTGGCATGGTACATAAAACCGATTTTTCTTTTTGGGATAGGCGGTGCGATATCTATCTGCATAAGACTTCCATTTTCCAAATCCTTCTCCACAAAGGAACGAATAACACAGGAAATCCCCATATCAATCTTCGCAAAATCAATGAGTAAATCCATGGTGTTTAAGGCAATTACCTGCTTAAAATCCAACTGGTTTTCGCGAATATACATATCGATGTAGTGCCGGGAAACATTTTTATCGTCCATAAGCATAACCGTGGCATTTTGAAAAAGAGAAAAATCACTTCCGTGGAGGGCTTTCAGATTCTCAATATACTTAGGGGACGCGACAAAAATATCCTCCACTTCTTGCTCCAAAATAACCTTTTGGTTGGGACTTAGGTGCTTCGGAATAGCAACCAGTGCAAGGTCGATGTCCTGCGCGTCCAGTACCTGAAGATTTTTTGCACTATCCTGATTTTTAAGATTGATTTGAATATTCGGAAATTCTTCCATAAACTTCTTTAAATAAGGAAGCAGGATATAACGACAGAGCGTTGTACTGGCACCGATATCAAGATGTCCGATATGATAGTCCTTCATTTTTTGCAGAGCGCTTTCCGCCTCTTCTATATGATGAATGGCTTCCTGAACATGACGAAATAAAACCTCCCTTCCTCGGTGAGACTTACTCCTCTGGAATTTCTTTTTGAAAAGCTTTACATTCAGATTGTCCTCCAGACGCACGATGGTTTTGGAGATAGCAGGCTGAGATATATAGAGGGACTCTGCGGCCTTTGAGATATTCCCTTGCTTTTGCAACTTCAAAAAAATACGATAGTTGGATAAATTTTTGCTCCATATAACTCCTTTTTATAAGAAATAATCCTTTTTGATAATAGATTTTTAGATAAATATTTTTCCTTTCCTTTGCAAAGAGTATAGCTAAACTTTTGATTTTTTCTCCAAGCCTTTACCCATGAGAAGTGTCATGTAAAAAAACTATGTGATATCTCTTGAATAGGAATAACTTAAGGGAATAATAAGTATCTAAAAAAATATTTTTTTATTATAGCAAGACATTTGTTACTATGTAAAAGAAAGCAATCTAAATGCTTTCTAAAAATTTTAGGAGAGAGCGAGGAGCGTAGGATGGGAATGACGATGAGCCAAAAAGATTTTGGCAAAGCATGCAGGACTGGAGAAGGTGGAGAGCGGTCAACTGATTCTTGCCAAGGTGGATTTGGTTCATGGAAATGACATCACGACTCCGCTTGCGATAAGGGAACGGGAAAAAGATTCAGGGAAAGGCGTATTTTGATGAAGATAAGGTCATTTTTGTTATGGACCATTTTGTTCCGAACAAGGACATTACTTCCGCAAAATGCACCCAAATATGTCGGAAGTATGCGAAGGAAAAACGGCCTAAAGCATTATTATGATGTGGGAAAGTATGGGGAATAGAGCATGCTCTTATTCCGGAGCAGGGGCTGATAACAGCCGGAGAGCTCTCCGTCGGTGCGGATTCTCATACTTGTACCTACGGGGCGCTGGGGCGCTTTTTCCACCGGGGTGGGCTCTACGGATATGGCTGCCGCTATGGCGACAGGAGAGCTTTGGTTTAAGGTGCCGAACGCGATTCAGGTGATTTTAAAAGGGAAGCTGCAAAAAAATATGTCAGCGGCAAGGATGTAATTTTACATTTAATTGGGAAAAATCGGAGTGGATGGCGCTCTTTACGAGTCTATTGAATTTAGCGGAGAGGGTGTTTCTTCCCTTTCTATGGATGATCGTTTTGCCATTTGCAATATGGCGATAGAGGCAGGCGGAAAGAACGGCATTTTTCCCGGTTGATGAGAAAACGATAGAGTACATTAAAAGCCCACGGAAATAAGCCCTACACCGTTTATGAGGCGGATTCGGATGCGAAGTATGAAAGAGTGGTCGAAATTGATCTTTCTACGCTTCAATCCACGGTGGCTTTTCCGCATTTACCGGAAAAATACGCATGAAATCGGGACTTTTGATAAAATTTCAATTGATCAGGTTGTCATCGGCTCTTGCACAAATGGTCGTTTATCCGATATTGCCGTCTCCGCGGAGCTTTTTAAGAGGACGCCATGTGGCTGAAAAATCTTCGTTGCATTGTGATTCCGGCAACACAGAAAAATTTACTTGGAAGTCATGGAAAAGGGCTATATTAAGGACTTGATCGAAGCAGGGGCTGTAGTAAGCACCCCGACCTGCGGCCCATGTTTAGGAGGCTATATGGGAATCTTGGCGCCGAAAATGAAAGATGCGTTTCCACCACCAATCGAAACTTTGTGGGTAGGATGGGAGATGCAAGCTCCGAGATTTATCTGGCTTCACGGAAGTTGCCGCAGCATCGGCCGTTTTAGGTTATATTGCAGGGCCAAAGGATCTTGGGCTATAAGAAAGACCGTGTTTTAACAAGAATCAATAAAGAATTTAGCGAAAAGGATAGGGACTATTTCAAAAAATAGAAATCTATAGCGAAGAAAAAAATTTTGAGAAATGGAAATCTAAATCGAAGAAAAAATTTTGAGAAACGAAAAATAGGAGAAAAAAACGGTATGGAAAAATGCAAGGGGTAATTGTATAAAATATGGAGACAATGTCGATACTGATGTGATTATTCCGGCACGCTACCTGGCGATTCAGGATCGAAATCTTTTGGCGACACATGCTATGGAAGATATGGATAAGGACTTCCATAAAAAAATGAAAAAAGGTGATTTACTGATTGCCGGAAAGAACTTCGGCTGCGGCTCCTCTAGAGAGCATGCTCCCAGGTATTAAAGGACTCCGGCGTTTCCTGTATTATCGCGGAGAGTTTTGCGAGAATTTTTCTTCCGAAATGCTATAAATATCGGCCTCGCTATTGTGGAATCTCCCGATGCTGCAAAGGAAATTAAAGAGGGAGATGAGGTGGAGGTGGATTTTTAGCGCAGGGAAAATCCAAGATATCAGCAGCGGTAAAAAAACTACGATATGGCGGTATTCCCTCCTTTTCTACAGGATATGATCGATAAGGGAGGTCTCATTGCTTTTTGTTAATGAGAGGCTGGAGAAAAAAAGTAGGGAAAGTATTAAGTGAGGAAATTTAAAAGTAGCGAAAAATAGAGCTGTATTCTTAAAAAAACTAAAAAAATAGTAGTTGAGAAAGCTAAGCAGGTATTTCACCGGATTTATGTTTTTCAAAAGTATTTTCCTTAAAAAGGAATAAAAGCACTGTTTATCTTGATAAGTCTTTTTGAAGACTTTCTCTTCTTCCTGAAATACCGGAAGAAAAAAAGCTCTTCATTTTTTTGATAGGCGGTAGATGCCTTCGCTTTTTCACGCATTTCCTTCGGGTACATGGAGGCTAGGGACTTGTGTACTACACGGTCTTCCGAGGGGATAAATTCGTAGTCTTTATAGTCTTTAAAAAAATAGCAAAGTTCTCCCTGATAGAGAGGAACAGTAAGAATAAGCGACTTGTCTTTTATTTCTAAAAGATAGTTTTTCGGAGCAAGAGTAAGAGGGACGGGAACAGGAGAGGGAAGAGAATACTGCAGGTAAAGTTTTTTTATTTCATCACTTACTAAGAGCTCTTCTTTTTTTGAAATTCGATATTCTCCAGAAAAAAATATTTTCATAAGATAAAAAGGAGAAGAGTACCGGAAGGTTTTGAATATCCTCCCGATTATGAAGAAGCAAGACATTCTTCTTTTCGCAGTCTTTATCCTTTAAATATTCCTGGTAGACGGAAATCAGCTCTCCTCCGCTAAAGCGGTCTTCACGATAAATACCTAAAAAAACGCTCACAGGATTTAAGAGAAGCGCTTTCAATCCGTAAAATTTTTTTCTTTTACGGATGAGTTTGAATAAATCAAGCTGTTTCATATTGAGGTGAAGAGGAAGTTTTTCATAGGACTTAGTCATGGACTCAATAAAACGATTATCAAAGCCTTCTCCATTAAAGCTGATCAGGTATTTTTTTGTTTTGCAAAGAGAGGAACTGATCCAATATTTGCTCTTCATCACGGATACTATCGGCAAAAGAACTGAATCAGTTCCATTTTTTTCTTTATGAAATAAAAAGGACACCGAGGAGATAGAGCTGCGATGACTTCGGATTGAGCCCTGTCGTTTCAATATCATAGAGGAGGGTTTCTTCCAAAGAAGACTTTGGAAGATTAGAAGTAAAGGCTGCTTCTAAAGTAGCCCAATCATCCTTATAAGCAAGTTCATGTCTTATTATTTCCATCTTGCCTCCAAAAGAACGGATATTAAGAAAAAAATTCTTGATTTTCACAATTATTTCATATTTTTTTGTTCTATAATAGGCAAGCATAGTGTAACACAGGTAAATGGGGAATTATATCTATTTTATTTTTAGTTAGGAGAAGAAAAAAATGAAGGAAGAGGAAAAAGCAGGGAGGAGAAGTTTCTAAGGAAGTGGAGAAGCTTCTGAATGAAAAAAACCGAAGAAGAAAAAAAGGAAAGAAGAAGTGGATATTTCTCGGAATTCTTCTTCTTTTTGTTCTTTTATTTTGAAAAAAATATTCTCTTTCCGGGAAAGGCTATGGGGGTGCTTGTTAATACGGAGAGCCTTTCCAAAGCGGATATTCAGGAAAAACTCAGCCTTTCCGGTCCCGTTTCCGGTACCCAGTCTCAGCATGTCACTTCGGCACTTCATGCTAAGGTGAAGGAAATCCTCGTAAAGGAAGGCGACAAGGTAACGGAAGGGCAGCTCATTGCAAAAGCTTGACACCAAGGATGTAGAGGAAGCTTTGGAAGCGGCTAAAAACTCAGGTGGAACTTGCAAAGGCCAATAAGGAAGATGCGACGAAGAATACCAAGGCAGAGTATGCCAAAGTGCAGACTGCCTATAACAATGCGCTTCTCGATTTCCAGAGGAAGAGCAGCCTTTTTGGAGAGCAGGGGATATTTCCCAAAAGCGAATATGAGCAGGCGGAAAGTGCCTTAAAGGATGCGAAGGCAAGTCTTGGAAGCTTCAAGGTAAGCGGAGGTAATGTGCAGGTTTCCGAGAGCTATGATTTGCAAATTAAGAGCGCGGAAGAAGGTTTACAGAAAGCACAGAGTGCCGTGGATTCTGCAGAAGTTTTAGCGCCTATTTCCGGAACAATTACTAGAGTAAATGTGCAGGTAGGACAGTTTGCGGATAACTTACTGGACGGAAAGCCGATGTTTACGGTGGAAAATCTGGACCAGCTGGAGCTTTCCATCAGCGTTTCCGAGTATTCTATCGGGAAATTAAGTCTTGGACAGAAGGCCATTATCAGTGCGGATATCTTAGGAGACGAAAAAAACTGGAAGGAGAGCTTTCTTCCATTTCTCCGACAGGAGAAGCGAAAAGGCGGAAATACCGCAGAAAGAGTTATTCCGATTAAGATTAAAATAGACGGTGATAAAAAGGGACTCCTGTCCGGTATCACCGCAAAGGCTGATATTGTGCTTTCCGAGGCTAAGAATGTCTTTGTGGTTCCGCTTTCCGCAGTGATTACGGGTGAAGATGGAAGCAGTCAGATGGCTTTTGTGGAAGACGGAAAAATTCATATTGTGCCGGTAAAAACCGGAGTGGAAAGCGATGTTTCCGTAGAAGTCAGTCCTTTAAAAGAGGATGCTGTCTTTAAAGAGGGTGCCCACTTTCGTAAGTGCTCCGGATGCGAGTCTTACGGAAGGCTTAGAGGTTAGCGAGATGCCGAAGAACAGTGCTGGAGAAAGTGTCAGTGCAAGTGAGAGCGGTGTTGTAGTAAAAACAAACTAGGATAAAAAAATGAATGATGTACTCATTGAACTAAAAAATTTAGTAAAAATATACGATACCGGAGCAGTGAAAGGTTTTGGGACTCGATCGAATAAACCTTAAGATAAAAAGAGGAGAGTTCGTAGCGATTATGGGACAGTCCGGCTCCGGGAAATCAACGCTTATGAATATACTGGGCTGTCTCGATAAGCCAACTCTCGGAAACTATTTTCTGGATGGAGAAGATGTTGCCGCGATGGATCCGAATACCTTAAATAAGGTTAGAAATGAGAAAAATCGGCTTTGTCTTTCAAAGCTTTAACCTGATCAGTCGTATGAGCGCTCTTCGAAATGTGGAAATTCCCATGATTTATGCGCATAAGAAATCTCCTTCCGCGCGAAAAGAAAGAGCGGCAATGCTTCTTGAGAAGGTAGGGACTGGGGGAAGAATCCATCATCAGCCGAATGAAATGTCCGGAGGACAGAGACAGCGTGTAGCGATTGCAAGAGCTCTCACCAATGAGCCGCCTCTGATTCTTGCCGATGAGCCGACAGGAAACCTGGATACAGCAAGCTCTGTGGAAATCATGGAAATGTTCTCCGCCCTCCATAAGGCAGGAGCGACGGTTGTCGTAGTTACCCATGAGGAAAATATTGCGGCCTATACGGACAGAATGCTGCGCTTTTTCGGACGGAAAGCTGATTTCCGATAAGAAAAAAATGAGAATCCTACAGCGGTTCGAGACTTGAGTATTTTTCGAGGGTATGTATAAAGGAGAAAGTCATGTTTCTTGAGAATGTTAAAATGGCACTGGGCTCTCTTCGTGCCAATAAACTGCGATCCCTGCTTACCATGCTCGGAATCATCATCGGTATCGGATCCGTGATATCCATTGTGTCTATCGGTGACAGCATTCGGAAAGATGTTTTTCCGACTTGTATAAAAAATTACGGTGTGACACAGGCCGCTATCATGATTAATCCCTCTATGGATTGGAATGATTTGCGAGAGAGTGATGAATTCACTTTGGATGATTTTAATAATTTTAAAAAGGATTTTTCGGCAGTCGCATTGACTATGTTGACAACACCCCTATGAAAGCATTGATGTCAAAGTGGGAAGAAATCGATTGAAGGTGGGACTTTCCGGTGTAGAGTACAATTTTACCGATTTTCAGCCTTTGAAAAATTTTTAAACGGAAGGACATTTTTCGGAGAAGGACGTGAGTGAGAGGAAGCCTGTCGTCATGATTTCCGAGAACACGGCACTGAAAGCTTTTTGGTACCGAAAAATGCCACAGGAAAAACATTTTCGAGCGGACTTTCATGGAGAGGTACAGGATTTTTTTCCGTTATTGCGGTCTATCGAAAGGATTTGAGTCCTATCGAAAAAAACTGCTTATGGGCTCGCAGGATAAAAAAACGGAGAAGCTTTTGTGCCGTGGACGATACTTACCGGACCTGCAGATACTTTCTCTACGATTCGCTATTATGGGAAAAAGAATTTTACAGTAGAGGAAATGAATAGCTTGAATACAGATATCAAGAATTATTTTTCCCGTGTGAAAAATCGTAAACCTGAGGACTGGTATATTTCTTCCGTTCAGGATGAAATGAAAGCAGGTGGACGGTTTTATGGGCGGTCTCTCCGCGGCAATCGGAGGTATTGCTGCGATTTCCCTTCTGGTTGGCGGCATCGGTATTATGAATATCATGCTGGTTACGGTTACGGAAAGAACAAGAGAAATCGGTATTCGAAAGGCACTTGGTGCGAGTAGGGAGGATATCCTTGTGCAATTTCTTACGGAGTCGGCACTGCTTTCCGCACTGGGAGGGCTTATCGGCGTGATTCTTGCCAGTACGCTTGTTCATCTTGGGGCTATGGCATTTAACATGACTGTGGTGGTAAAACCGGGAATTGTAATCATTGCCGTTGTCTTTTCGGCTATTGTCGGTGTTTTCTTCGGAATTTATCCTGCCAATAAGGCGGCAAAGGAAGATCCGATTGTGGCGCTTCGATATGAATAAGCAGAAGAGGGCGGGTCTAAAGCCTCGCCTTCTTCTTTTTTTATATTCTTTTTGGAAAAGGGGATAGGAAAGAAGAAGGAAAAAAGCTATACTATTAGAGTTCATGCATTTATGGATAGCAAAAAAAGCTATGTGAAAATATTCAAGTATTTTAAGGAGGAGAGCAATGACAATCAGAGAGGCTATGGAGAAAAGACATATGGTAAGAAAGTATAAGGATACTGTTTTACCGGAGGAGATTGTAAAAAAAGCTGAATGAAAGAATCGAGGCTTTAAATAAAGAGCATCATTTAAATCTGGTACTTCGCACGGAAGACGGTACCGCTTTTGCGGAGTTAATCGATAAGCTGATTACGAAGAATGCCAAGAATTTCATCATCCTTGCCGCGGATCCCGCTGAAGGCGTAGAAGAGAAAAATCGGTTACTGCAGTGCAGACATCATGCTTTATGCGCAGGAGCTTGGATTAAACACCTGGTGGGTTGGCGCAAGCTTTAATAAAGATGCCGTAAAGAAGGAGTGCCCGAATCATATGGTTTACGGTGTGATTTCTATCGGCTACGGGGAAGAGCAGGGGCAGTGTGCACCGCAGTAAGGATGACTTTGAGGTTTGCTCCTATGAGGGAGAATCACCGCAGTGGTTTAAAGACGGTGTAGAGTATGCTCTTATGGCACCGACTGCTTTCAACCGACAGTCTTTCTATATTAAGGGAAAAGGGAAATACCGTGCACTTTGGAGTATAAGGCAGGAGAGTTCCAGGGCATTGACACCGGGTCTTGTAAAGTATCACTTTGAAGCTGCTGCCGGAAAAAGAAAAACTTCGAGTGGGCATAAGAGAATAGATGATTCGTTTTGTACATGGAATTTTAAGAGAGAAAAAAGAGGATTGCTTGATTATCGAGGCAGGAGGCTTGGGGTACGGCATAAGAGTGCCGATTTCCGTGCTTTCTGATGCTCCGGCTATTGGAGATGAAATTCTCTTACATACCTATTTTTTTCAGTACGGGAAGATGGACAGGATTTGTTTGGTTTTTTTCACGGAGAAGGATAGGGAGTTTTTCATGCAACTCATTTCCGTTTCGGGAATCGGAGCAAAAACTGCATTGGGAATTCTTTCTACCTTTAGACGTGAGGAACTGATTTCTCTGATTCTTACTGCAGATGCTAAGCGCATTCAAAAAGGCACCGGGGCTCGGAAAGAAGTCGGCAGAACGCCTGATTTTAGAATTAAAGGATAAATTAAAGATAGAAGATGCTTTGCCGGGAGCAGTGGATACGGAAGAGCCTATCCTTTCCGGAGGCTTAAGTGAGGCCATGCAGGAAGCTATGGAAGCCTTACTTTCTCTTGGCTATAAGCAGGGAGAGGCAAGGGCTGCGATTGCAAAGCTTCCTAATGCAGAAAAAGATGGATGCGGAAGAAATATTACGCTCCGCTTTACGGAAACTCGCTTTTTAAGGAATGGGCATGGAAAGAAGACTAATTCAGACGGAGGAAAGCAGGGAAGACTTGGTTTATGAGCCGAAGATTCGTCCTAAAGATGCTTTCCGACTATATAGGGCAAGAAAAGCTGAAAAGAAATGCTTTCGATTTATATTGAAGCGGCAAAAAAGAGAAAACAAAGCTTGGATCATTGCCTTTTTTTACGGTCCTCCCGGACTTGGGTAAGACAACGATTTCCAATATTATTGCGAATGAGCTCGGCGTAAATTGTAAGATTACTTCAGGACCGGCGATTGAAAAAAACCGGGAGAAATGGCGGCTATTTTTAAACAGTCTTTCCGAAGGGGATGTCCTCTTTTGTGGATGAGATTCATAGATTAAATCGTCAGGTGGAAGAAGTTCTCTATCCTGCCATGGAGGATTTTGCAATAGATGTACTTCTTGGAAAGGAAAGCAGTACCCGCTCGCTTCGCTTGGAGCTTCCTCATTTTACTTTAATCGGTGCAACGACAAGAGCAGGCCTTTTATCGGCCCCCTTAAGAGATCGTTTCGGAATCATCAGTAAGCTCGAGTTCTACAAGAAGGAAGAGCTTACGAAAATTGTACTTCGCAGTGCCAAGGTGCTTTCCGTTCCCGATCAAAGAGGACGGGGCAAAGAGCATTGCGATGCGTTCCAGAGGAACACCGCGACTCGCCAATCGTTTGCTTCGCAGAATCCGGGATTTTGCGGATGTAAAGTACGAGGGCGTGATTACCAAGGAGGTAGCGGAGGAAAGCCTGGATTTACTGAACGTCGATAAGCTGGGACTGGATCAAAATGACAGGGCGTATCTAAGCGCCATAGTGGATAAGTATTCCGGAGGTCCTGTGGGACTGGAAACTTTGGCAGTCAGTCTTGGCGAAGACAGCGGAACAGTAGAAGATATGATTGAACCCTATCTTTTTACTGCAAGGCCTCATTGATCGCACAAAAAGAGGCAGAGTCGCAACAGAAAGTGCATACAGACACTTAGGTCTGATCCAATAATCGGGAAAAGGTGAGAAGCAATGGGAGATAAAAATACGGTAGATGTAATCATTGACGGAAAGATAGTCAGGGTAAGCGGAACGGAGTCGGAGGCTTATCTTGTCAGTGTTTCCAATTATTTAAACGCAAAGATTACTTCTTTTAAAAAGGAATTTAAAAACTACAGATTATTGGACGAGGATCTTCGTTCCATTCTTTTGCAAATTAATATCTGTGATGACCTTTTTTCAAGAACAGGCTAAGACGGAGAAGGCGGAACAGGAAAAGGAAGAACTGGAAAAGGAGATTTATTCCTTAAAGCATGATTTGGTTAAATCGCAGATGAAGCTGGATGGAGCCTTACAGGAGCTCGAAAAGGCACAGAAGAGACTTTTTGAGACAGAAGGAAATAAAGGAGAAAAATAATGGGGGAGAAGTACAGGGCGGAGCTTTTAGCGCCCGCCGGTTCCCTTTTCAGTGTGTAAGGCTGCGGTTTTTGCCGGAGCCGATGCTGTTTATATGGGAGGACAGAAAGTATTCGGCCAGAGCCTTTGCAAAGTCCTCTTTATCGGAGGAGGATGAACTCCTTTCCGCAATTGAGTTTTGTCATTTATATGGTGTGAAGCTCTTTATGACGGTGAATACGCTCTTTAAAGAAAAAGAACTGCAAAATCTGACGGCATATCTCGATCCCTATGTGGAAGCGGGAGTAGATGCCGTCATCGTGCAGGACCTCGGTGTAGCCAAAGTTCTGAAGGAAGCTTACCCCGATTTACCCCTACATGCCAGTACCCAGATGACAGCCAATACGAGAGAGGCGGTTTTACTCCTCTCTTCTTTTGGTATGGAGAGAATTGTGCTTTCAAGAGAACTATCTCTTGAGGATATTTCTGATATTTATGAGTCTACCGGAGCGGAGCTCGAAGTTTTTGATGCATGGAGCGATGTGCTACAGCTACTCCGGTGCCTGCTTTATGTCCTCACTTCTGGGAGGCCGTTCCGGAAACAGAGGAAGATGCGCCGGAACCTGTCGTCTTCCCTATACCACAGGCGGGAAAAAGGAAACTTCCTCAGTATGAAGGATATGAATACGCTGGATTCTTTAGAGGATATTTTAAAAGCCGGTGCCTATTCTTTGAAAATTGAGGGAAGAATGAAGTCGGAACTGTATACGGCGACTGTGGTTTCCATTTACAGAAAATACTTGGATATGGCATTAAGAGGAGAGCGTTATACTGTTTCAGATGAGGACAGGAAGCTTTTAAAGACGGTTTATGACAGGGGAGGAGAGACTTCTTATTTATATCAGCACAATGCAAAGGACATGATTGCTCTTACTGACCGTCCTTTTCGAAAGGAAGAGGAAGAACTTACTGCTTTTATAAGAAAAATCCATGGAAGAGCGGGAAAGAAAGCTTCCCCTTTCGATGGAGCTTAAGGTGAAAAACAGGGGGAAGTTTTAGCACTTTCCTTACAGCATGAGGATATTTGTATTACCGTTTGTGGTGAACAGCCGGTAGAAAAGGCGAAAGCAGAGAGCCACTGCGAAAGAAGAAATGGAAAAAAACAGCTCTTAAAGCTCGGAAACAGTTGCTTTTATGCGAAAGCCCTGCGAATTATAGGAGAAGAAGAGGTATTTATTCCCTTTCCGCCTTAAATGCTTTAAGGAGAGAGGGATGCGAAAGAGTGAGGGAGGCTATTCTTGCCAAATCTAGAAGAAATCCGAGAAATCGGGAATATATCGGTATCCGTTGAAAGAGAAGAACAGCTGGAGGCTTGTCTTAAGGCAGAGAATATTCAGCGCATTTATTTGGATGAAGCTTCTTTTTCGGAGGAGGAAATCCGTGTTTTGCTAAAAAAATAAAAGGAAAGAGGGATAGAGTCCGCACTTCGCTTTTCGGAGAATTGAAAGACAGGAGGATTCGGGAAAGACTTGCCTTTCGTGGCTTACAGAAAAATGAAGAAACTTCCCTTTTTCCGCTTTTTTTATTCCGAAGCTTAGATCAGGTCTCTGCTCTACAAAGGGTGGAAAAGAGAAATTTTTCTCTCCGTTTTTTTGATTATACGCTTTACAGTTACAATTCCTCGGCTTTGGAAGTTTGGAAGGATTTTTCGTGCCGACTGTCTTACTTTTTCCGATAGAGCTTAATTTTCGAGAAGATAAAGAATTTTCCTCTTGGGCAAAAAAATGCGAAACTTCCTACGGAACTTTTTGATTTATGCTCATCTTCCGATGATGGTGAGTGCCAACTGCGTCGAAAAAAACAAGAAACAGATGCACGAAAAACAACAATATTTTTAGGATTAATTGACAGACAAAATAAAGAATTGTCTGTTCGTTTGTATTGTAAATTCTGCTATAATCAAATCTTCAACGCCGATGTTTTTTCTTTGTTCGGTTTGGAAAAAGAAGTGGCAGCTCTTAAGCCTGAAAGCCTTCGCCTGGAGTTTACGGTGGAGAGTAAAAAAGAAGTGGAAGAGGTCCTTAGGGGAAAGATAGGAAAAGAGTTTTACCAGAGGGCATTTTTCATAAGGGAATAGAGTGAAGAAAAATCATTTCACGAATTTAAAGTCGCAAAAAAGTCGTAATACATAGTCGTAATAAAAAGTCGTAATAAGATGTCGAAAAGAATAGTCAAGTATAGATGTGTAATCTAAGGGGTATTGAGTATGGGAAGTCTTTTCAGTAGTTTTGCAAAGATAGTAAGCATTCTTTTAATGCTTTTATACAGCTACGGGCTGTTTCGCAATTTATCCATAGATTATAGAGAGGGGAAGAAGAAGCTTTCCGGGCTTTTATATAAAATCCTGCTTCTTCTTCACTTTATTTCGTACGCGGTACTCTACTTCCAGACAGGAAATCTCTTTTATATTTATTTTTATCTACCGCAGCTTCTTTACTTTTTATTATACCCGCTTGTATGGAAGAAGCTCTACCCCTTTTGCAATGAATTACTGATGAATAATCAATGTCTTTTTCTTGCTCTTGGCTGGATTCTTCTGGCAAGACTCCAGGAAGCCAAGGCAATCAAACAATTTGCGGTTGCCATGGCGGCAAGTCTTCTTGTTTTAGTGATTCCCTATATTGTGGATAAGATCTGGGACTTTCAGAAGTTTCGCTATGTCTTTGCAGGAATCGGCATTGTATCCCTTCTTCTTGTACTCGTGATGGGCTCAGTAGCTTCGGCGCGAAAAATGAGCGTAAGTCTTTTTCGGCTTTCGTTTTTCAGGCATCGGAGTTTGTGAAGCTCTCCTTTGTTTTTTCCATAGCGGGGATTCTCTCGGAAGAACATGGCCGGGATGGTGTAATTCATTCTGCCATAGTTGCGGCCTTGCACGGCATTATTTTGGTTTTATGTAAGGACTTGGGATCCGCCTTACTCCTTTTTATTTCCTATGTTTTTATGCTTTATGTTGCAAGAAATCAGATCCTTTATCTGTTGGGAGGCGGATTGGTATCCGCACTGGCCGGAATTGTCTCGTACGGCCTGTTTTCTCATGTAAGAACAAGGGTTTATGCCTTTATAGACCCTTGGAGAGATATGGCGGGAAAGGGGTATCAGATTACTCAATCGCTTTTTGCAATAGGTACGGGAGGCTTCTTCGGTCTCGGGCTTTTTCAGGGACTTCCGAACAAGATTCCCATTGTGGAAAATGACTTTATCTTCTCCGCCCTTTCTGAAGAAATGGGGGGGATTGTTGCCATTTGCCTGATTCTCATCTGTCTTTCCTGTTTCATGCAAATGATGATGATGGGAAGGGATATGGAAAGCTCCTTCTATAAGCTTGTGGCTCTCGGCTAAAGTGTAATCTATGTCATTCAGGTGCTTCTTACGATAGGAGGGGCAATTAAGTTTGTGCCTTCCACCGGCGTGACCTTACCGTTTATGAGCTATGGTGGATCCAGTTTGATTTCCAGTTTTATCGTATTTGCTCTTTTTCAGTCTCTCTTCATTATCCAGGGACAGGAGGATGAAGTGGAAATGGAGGAAGATTTGGAGATAGAGTCGGAGGAAGAAGATGAGTAGAGTAGATTCGGAAGAGAAAAAGAAAAGCAGAAAAGGGAAAGAGAAGAATATAGAAATTGGGATAAACGAGATATCGCACGCTACGCGCACGATACTCGTTAAGAATAAAAGACAGAGACAGGTGGAGAAAATACAGGAGGAGCCACTTTCCGAGACGAAACTTGCCATGATAAAAAGAAAGCAAAACAGAGAAATGCTGGGAATTGTCTATCTTTTTGCCCTCATTTTCTTTGCAATGATTGTTTATTTTTTTGTCATTTCCTCCTTTTTCAGGCGGAAGATAAGATGGGAAGCCCTTACAATGCAAGAATTGACTATCTCTCTTCAAAGACTATAAGAGGAGAGATTCAAAGTGCAGACGGCATGGTGCTTGCGAAGACCGTAAATAAAGAAGACGGGACAGAAAGTAGAGAATACCGGGAGGCGCTGCCTTTGCCCATCCGATAGGCTACAGTGTAAAGGGAAAGACAGGTATCGAGGCACTCGGCAACTATTACCCTTACGAATTCCGGCATCAATCCTTTTGCAGAAATTTATGAATGAGATTGAAAAATAGAAAAAAATCCGGGAGATACACTGGTTACTACCCTACATTCGGATTTACAAAAGCTCGCCTATTCTTTGTTGGACGGAAGAAAGGGAAGCATCATCTGTATGGAGCCTTCTACAGGGAGAATCCTCGCTATGGCTTCTGCGCCTTCCTTTGATCCGAACGCCTTGGAAAGCAATTGGGAGAGTCTGATTGCAGGTGAGAATACGGACGGAAATCTTGTAAATCGTGCGACCCAAGGGCTCTATCCTCCGGGATCGACCTTTTAAACTCCTGATGGCGCTGGAATATATCCGGGAACATCCCGCTGACTGGCAGGATTTTTAGCTTTAAGTGTAGAGGAGAATACACAGATCCTTCCAATCCTGCAAATGTCGTGCATTGCTATAATGGAGAGGTGCATGGAACGGTAAATCTTGAATCCGCACTTGCGGAGTCTTGTAATTCCGCCTTTGCCTTTATTGGATCGGAAATCGATGTAAATCGTCTTCGGAACTTAACGGAGGACTTTTATTACAATAAGGATTTGTCTATAGGACTCCCCTCCAAGGCAGGGGCAGTTTACTTTAACGGCGGATTCTCCGACCTGGCTTAAGATGCAAAAGCGGAATCGGACAGGGGGAAACCTTGTGCAGTCCTATGCAGAATCTTTGCATGGTGTCTGCGATTGCCAATCACGGCACACTTGTTTATCCGAGCATTCTTTCGGAACTTAAATCAAAGGAAGGAACGGTAGTGCATGAATTTCCAAAGGGAGAAGAACTTACACTTTTGTCTTCTTCCGAAAGCGATGCACTGAAACAGTTTATGCGTTCGGTGGTGACCGAGGGGACTGCTTCCGCCTTAAAAAAACCAAGGCGTATCAGGCTTGCGGAAAAAAACAGGTTCCGCTCAGGTAAAGGAAGGCGGGAAAATGCGGACCAATGCTTGGTTTGTCGGCTTTGCCCCTATGGATGATCCGAAGCTTGCCGTCTGCGTTCTGATAGAAGACGGAGAGACAGGCGGAAGGACAGCGGCTCCTCTTGCCAGAGAACTTTTTGATTTCTATTTAAACTAAGAATGAAGGAAGATTTATGAAAAGGCTATTATCGTATATTGCAGAGTTAAAAAGGAAAGAGTATTATTGCACCGCTTTTCAAGTGTCTGGAAAGCCTCTTTGAGCTCTTTGTTCCTATGGTTATTGCGTATATGATTGACGCCGGGATTCAGAAGGAAAATACGGCAATCATCTGGAAGAGCCTCTTTCTCTTACTTCTTCTTTCCATAATTGGTCTAAGCTGTGCTGTTGTTGCACAGTATTTTTGCGGCAGAAGTTGCCATGCATGTCGGACAGTCCTATCGGAATGCTTTATTTCATAAGACCTTGGAACTTTCCTATAGCAAGCTTGATCATGTCGGAAGTGCATCTTTACTGACAAGGCTCGGACCGGATATTTTCCAGCTTGAATCGACGGTGAATATGGTTCTGCGTCTATTTCTTAGGTCCCCCTTCATCGTTTTCGGTGCAGTAATTATGGCCTTTCGGATTTCTCCCTCCATATCCGCACTTTTTCTTTTTGGTGCTGACTCTTCTTTCTGTGCTTATTTTTTTGGAATCATGCTGATTACGATGCCTCTTTACAAGAAGATACAGATTGCGCTGGAGAAAAATCACAAAAGCAGCTTCGGGAAAAATATTCTCGGTGTCCGTGTCATTCGGGCATTTTATAGAGAAGAAAAGGAAGAGAAAGGATTTAAAGAAAGTAATGAAGCCTATACTGCCATGCAGGTAAAGGTCGGAAAGATTTCTTCCTTACTTAATCCTTTAAGTATGCTGATTATCCAGCTCGGTCTTATGGGGATATTGTATTTTAGTTCTAAATTGGTAAACGACGGCAGACTCTTTTCAGGGCAATGTAGTTGCGCTTACGAACTATATGAGCCAGATTCTAGGAGAGCTCGTTAAAGCTTGCGAATCTGATTATTCTGATTTTAAAGGGACTGGCGAGCCTGGACAGAGTAGAAGAGGTGTTTAAGATTGAAAATGAAAAACCGGAGGAAAAATGTAAAGAATCATCAAAAGAATCCGGATTCACAGAAAAGCCGGAAATAGTGAATGATTCTAAAAAGATGACAAAAGAAAATCTCTGCATTGGTGAGGGAGAAGCTATTGTTTTCCAAAATGTCTCTTTTTCCTATGGAAATAATGGCGAGTATGCCGTATCAGATTTTAAACTTTTCCGTAAAAAAAGGAGAGAGCCTTGGACTAATTGGTGGTACAGGTTCAGGAAAGACGACTTTAATCTCGCTTCTTTCCGGCTTTTACCCCTGTTATAGCGGTGAAATCCGCTTATTCGGGAAAAAAATCAGAGGGACTACGCAAAGGAAGAGCTTTATCGTTCTATTGCGCTTGTTCCGCAAAAGGCGGTACTTTTTTTCCGGAACAGTTCAGGGACAATCTCCTTTGGAGAAAAGAAGAATGCGAGGGATGAAGAACTTTGGGAAGCCCTCGATATGGCCTGTGCAAAGGAATTTATAGAAGAGAAGGGGGAGGGACTTGAGCTTCCGGTTTCTCAGGAGGGAAAGAACTTCTCCGGTGGGCAGAGACAAAGGATTTGTATTGCAAGAGCCCTCGTGGGGAGGCTCAGTTTCTTATCCTGGATGATTCCTCCTCCGCACTGGATTTCGCAACGGATTACGACAGGCGCTTTCCACTTTTAAAAGAATAGAGAATAAGATTGTTATTTCGCAAAGAGTGGCCAGTATCCGAGACCTGGATAAAATTATCGTTTTGGATCAGGGAAAAATTGTCGGTATGGGTAAGCATAAGGAACTTCTTGAAAGTTCTCCGGTGTATAAGGAAATCTGTCTTTCCCAGCTTAAGAAAGAGGAGTTGTAAATGGAGGAGAAAAAATATACACAAGGCAGAGTATTTCGAAGAATATTGCAATATGCCAAGGCCTATAAGCGTTGGATATTTCTATCTTTCTTTCTTTCATTTTTGACCGTGGTTTTATCCCTGACACTTCCTATTCTGATGGGAAAAGGAATTGATCACTTACTTGGAAAAGACAGGGTGAATTTTTCGGGCTTATTTCGAATCTTACTTTTTATGCTTGTGATTTTACTTTTCACGGTTTTCTTTCAATGGTGTATGAATCAGGTGAATACCTATTTAAGTTATAAACTTGTGGAAGACCTGCGAAGAGACTGCATGCATCACATGCAAAAGCTCTCGATTGCCTACTATGACAGGGAAAAGCCCGGAGATTTACTGAGTAGACTTACCACAGATATAGAACAGTTTTCTCAAGGAATCCTTATGGGACTGAATCAATTTTTGCAGGCAGTTTTAACGATAATTGAAACGGCGGTATTCCTCTTTATTTTTGGAGTGGAAAAATCGCGATTATTTTTAATGCTGATTACCCCGCTTTCCTATTTGATTGCAAAAATTTATCTCGAAGCGTTCCTATATCTATTTTCAGAGACAGTCAAAGGAAAGGGGAGAAACTTCCGTATTTGCAACGGAGGCTATCGGAAATATTAAGTTGATTCAAGCCTTCCAAAAGGAAGAGGACATGGAGAAGATGTATCGGGAAAAGAATGAGAAGATGTCCAAGTCCAGTATGCAGGCAAACTTTTACAGCTCACTTGTGAATCCTTTAACCCGGTTTTTGAATGCTTTGGGCTATGCTCTTGTTGCCGGGATTGGCGGCTATTTTGCGATACTCGGAATGCTTACTGTAGGAAGCTTAAGTTCTCTTTTGGCCTATGCCACCCAGTATGCCAAGCCTTTTAATGACATTACTTCCGTGATTACGGAACTGCAAAATTCCTTTGCCTCTGCTTCCCGCGTATTTTCTTTTCTGGATGAAAAGCCTATGGACAGGTCGAAAGAAACGGAATCTTTAGGAGAAGCAATCAAGGGAAATGTGTCTATTTCCCATGTCGACTTTTCCTATAAAAAGGGGCAAAAGCTTATTACGGATTTTAATTTGGAAGTGGAGCCCGGGCAGACCATTGCGATTGTCGGTCCCACGGGTTGCGGAAAAACAACCCTGATTAACCTCCTCATGCGCTTTTATCCACCAAATCGAGGAGATATTTATCTGGACGGCGTTTCCTATGAGAAAATTCAGGAACCCTCTCTTCGTAGAGCCTACGGTATGGTTTTGCAGGAGACCTGGTTGAAATCGGATACCGTTTTTGGAAAAACATTCGTTACGGTAAAGAGGATGCTTCCTTGGAGGAAGTTATGGAAGCCTGTAAAAAGGCGCATTGTCATCGTTTTATTATGCAGCTTCCCAAAGGCTATGATACTGTTCTTTCCGAGGACGGCGGAAATCTTTCCCAAGGACAAAAGCAGCTCCTTTGCATTGCAAGAGTGATGTTGATGGATCCTGCAATTTTAATCTTGGATGAAGCTACAAGTTCTATCGATACCCGAACGGAACAGAAGGTGCAAAGTGCTTTTCAGGAAATGCTGAAAGGGAGAACCGCTTTTATCGTGGCGCATAGACTTTCCACCATCCAAAATGCGGACTGTATTCTTGTCATGAAAGATGGAAATATCATAGAGAAGGGGAAGTCATGAAGTGCTTCTTCAGGAAAAAGGATTCTATAGAGACTTGTATGAGAGCCAGTTTCAGGCAAGCTAAGGATGTTTTATTTTTTTACCCATAATGCGGCAAAGTCCATGGCCTACCCGAAAGGAAATACTTTGGAAGAGGAAGAGGCTTGGGAAAAGGAGCATGGTTTTTCGCGCAAACCGATATGGTGCGGTAAAGTATGTGGATACCTATATAGATTTGGGTTATAATTGTATTATTTACGATATGCGTGGGCATGGGGAAAATGAAATTTCGATCTGCTTTATTCATGGGGTCTCGGACCAATTTATTTTGCCAATTAACTCTGAAATTAATAAGGAAAATGATCAGGGGGGATTCAGAACTTTATCTAGTACCAGGGGCAGGTCATGCTGAGTCCAGAGAAGTATTGGGTAGTGTGAAAGTGAATCATAGGAGAGTTTGAGAAATCTCGAAATGAAATATTTATTTACCATTAGGAGGGTATATGACAATCATAAAAACCTTGTCTAAATCAGTAAGGGAATTTAAGAAAGATTCCATGCTTTCCCCTTTCTTTGTCAGTGTGGAAGTGGTTTTAGAGTGCATGATTCCGTTCTTTACGGCAAGACTGATTAATCAGATGAAGGTGGATGCTTCCCTTCCTATGATTTTTGCGTTATGGCATAGTCCTTGTGATTATGGCTATGCTTTCTTTAGTTTGCGGAATCAAGGCCGGAAATTATGCGTCTTCCGCATCGACTGGCTTTTTGCCAGAAATTTAAGAAGAGATATGTTTCAAAAGATTCAGGGCTTTTTCCTTCAGTAATATTGACCGATTTGAAAGCTCTTCTTTGGTTACCAGACTGACCACGGATGTCAGTAACGTCCAGATGGCCTATATGATGCTTGTGCGTCTGGCCTTTCGTGCGCCTTTAATGATGATTTTCGCCTTTTACGGCCGCCTTTCTTCTTGGCGGGAAGAATGGCTATCATTTTTCTGCCTCATGATTCCGTTTTTTTGGGAGCTTCTCTTGCGATTCTGATTGCGAAGGCTATGCCGATGTTCGACAAGGTCTTTTAAAAACTATGATGCCTTAAACGATTCCATCGAGGAAAAATGTGCAGGGGATTCGAGTTGTAAAGGCCTTTGTAAGAGAAGAGTACGAGAAAAAGAAGTTTAACGATAGGGCGGAAAAAGCTTGCAGAATGAGTTTATTCGGGCAGAGAAGCTTGTTTCGATTACGAATCCTTTAATGCAGTTCTGCCTTTATATTGGGGTTGTTTTCATCTTGAGCTTCGGTTCTTACCTCGTTGTAATTACACAGGGCTTAAGTCTGGATGTCGGACAGCTTTCCGCCTTACTGACCTATAGCTTTCTGATTTTATCGAGCCTAATGCTGGTGGCTATGGTTTTTGTTATGGTTTCCATTTCCATTGAGTCCACTCGAAGAATCGTAGAGGTTCTTATCGGAAGAAAGCGACTTTACAAAAATCCGGAAAAATCCGGTCATGGAAGTCCTAAGCGGATCCATTGATTTTCATCATGTTTCCTTTAAATATTCGAAAGATGCCAAGAAAAAAATGTACTTTTCCGATGTGGAGGTCCATATTCCTTCCGGTGCGACGGTAGGAATCATTGGCGGAACCGGTTCTGCGAAGTCATCCCTAACCCAGCTTATTTCCCGTCTTTATGATGTAACGGAAGGAGAGGTTCTTGTTGGAGGAGTGGATGTACGGAACTATGATTTGACCGTACTTCGTGATCAGGTAGCCGTGGTTTTACAGAAGAATATCCTCTTTTCCGGAACGATAGCGGAGAATCTGCGCTGGGGAAATAAAAATGCCACTCAGGAAGAAATAGAGCAAGCCTGCAGACTTTCTCAGGCTGCTGAGTTTATCGACAATATGAAGGAGCGCTATGAAAGTCATGTGGAGCAGGGAGGAAGCAATTTCTCCGGCGGACAGAAGCAGAGACTTTGTATTGCAAGAGCACTCTTAAAAAAACCGAAGGTCCTGATTTTAGACGATTCGACTTCTGCGGTGGATACAAAGACCGACGCCTTGATTCGAAAAGGCTTTAAGGAATTCATTCCCGATACCACAAAAATTATTATTGCGCAGCGAATTGCTTCCGTGCAGGATTCGGATCTCATTTTGGTAATGGACAAGGGGCGCGTTATTGCGCAGGGAAATCACGCAGAGTTAATGGAAAGCTCGAAAGAGTATAGGGAGACCTATGAGTCACAAAAACAGAAAGGAGGAAAAAGATGGAGAATAAAAAGAAGGGAATCGATAAAGATTTTTTTCCGACTTTGAACCGAATTCTAAAAACACTTTTTAGCTTTTATCCGGTCTTTTTGCCTCTTACACTTGTTTTGATTGTAGTCAATGCCGTAGTTTCGGCGATTCCGTCCCTGTTTCAGCAGAAAATCATCAGCCTCGTAGAAAGGGCTTATAAAAGCGGGGAATGGAAGTCCGTTTCCGAGCCGATTTTTTTAATCAAATCACTATCCTCGCAATTTTATACGGTATTTCTTTACTGGCTGCTTTTATCTATAACTGGAATTTGGCGACAATCACACAAGGCTCCTTAAAAAAATACAGACAAAAGATGTTTGACGGCATGCAGGACCTTCCGATTTCGTTTTTTGACAGAAATAAGACCGGAGATATCATGAGTCATTACACAAACGATATTGACTCCATGCGGCAGTTTATTGCGATTTGTATTCCGCAAGCACTGTCTTCCTTTATTACTATGGTGACGGTTGTTTTTCTGATGTTATATTACTCTCTTTGGCTAAGCCTCCTCGTTATTTTAGGCTCTGTTCTGATGATTCGAGTTGTAAAGGATATCGGCGGAAAGTCAGGACATTTCTTTATGCGCCAACAGGAAGAACTAGCCAAAGTCCGAGGGCTTTATCCAGGAAATGATGAATGGACAAAAGCTTGTTAAGGTCTTTAATCACGAGACGGAAGCCATAGCGGATTTTGATCGATACAATGACGAGCTTTTCGCCGTTTCAAATTCAGCAAACCGCTATTCCAGTGTAATTATGCCGATTCTTGGCAATATCGGAAATATCCTCTATGTTTTGGTGGCTCTTCTCGGCGGTATTCTTCTGACTTATAAAGTGCCGAATCTCTCTCTTTCCGGCATGGCCTTAAGCATTTCCATTGTGATTCCTTTCCTCAATATGACAAGGCTGTTTGCCGGCATGGTAGGGCAGATTTCTTCCGAGGTAAATGCCGTAGTAATGGGGATTGCGGGGGCGAAGAGAGTTTTTGCCATGATGGATGAAATGAAGGAAGCGGACAGCGGACATATCCGTCTTGTGAGTGTTAGGGAACAGGACGGAGAACTCGTGGAAACAGCGGATCGCACGGAAATGTGGGCATGGAAGGAAGTAAAAGAGGACGGAACAGTCGTTCTTAAGCGTCTTTTGGGAGATGTAGAACTTCGTGACGTCGATTTTTCCTATGACGGAAAGCGTATGATTTTAAAGGGAATCAATGTCTTTGCCCATCCCGGTGAGAAGGTGGCCTTTGTAGGGGCTACAGGAGCAGGAAAAACCACAATTACAAACCTCTTGAATCGCTTTTACAGTATTCAAAAGGGAGAAATTATTTATGACGGTTATGATGTCTATGACATTTGCCTAGGAGATCTTCGACGCTCTCTTGGGATTATCCTGCAGGATACTGTACTGTTCACCGGTACCGTAATGGACAAATATTCGTTACGGAAAGCTCGATGCCTCTGACGAAGAGTGTATTGCAGCAGCGCGTCTGGCCGGAGCGGATGATTTTCATTACAAGACTTCCGAATGGATACGATACCGAGCTTAGCGGAAACGGAGGAAACCTATCCCAGGGACAGAGACAGCTTCTTTCTATCGCGCGTGCAGCGGTAGCCGATCCGCCTGTGCTTATCATGGACGAGGCAACCTCCTCTATTGATACGAGAACGGAGGCGATTGTACAGAAGGGCATGGATGCTTTGATGGCCGGAAGAACGGTATTTGTTATTGCGCATAGACTTTCCACCGTACAAAACTCTGATGTAATCATGGTGCTGGAACAAGGTGAAATCATTGAAAGAGGAAGTCATGAAAAACTGATTTCCGAAAAAGGAAAATACTACCAGCTTTATACCGGAGCCTTTGAACTGGAGTAAATCTTACTTGCACAATCCCAAAAACCTGTGCTATACTGCAGTGGTTGCCACAATAGCACAGTTGGTAGTGCATCTGATTCGTAATCAGAAGGTCACCGGTTCAAGTCCGGTTTGTGGCCGAAAAAGTGAAACGGGGAAGCTTGACTTCCCTGTTTTTGTTTTCTCTGCTATAATGGAGCAATCAGTAGTAATAGGAATACTTATAAACGCAGATATTGCTTAAATCCAATTGCAGTAAAAAGTATGATCACGACTTTGACAGTCTGCATAGTAAAAAAATTAAAAAAGCGAATCAGCCTAAAGCTTGTCTAAGTAAATCAGGCTAAAGCTTAGGGAAACAGAAATAAAAAAATAAGAGTATAGAGATGTAAGGAAATAGGGAAATAATCTATGAAGAATAAAAAAAGAGTTAAAGGTCATTCTAGGAATAGTCGTTGTCGTGCTTCTTATTGCAGGATTAACTTATCTTATTCCGAAACTATTGGCTAAACCCTCTCAAAAAAACTGCGTGTATTAAAAAAATGGAGAAATACTTTTTAGAGCATAATTTAGGAAAAAGATGCCAAGTTTATGATTATGGATCAGGAGGCCAGGGAAGTTTCTTTTTGAGGAAAGTTTGAGTACCTTATCCGATGACGAGCGAAATCCCGCCATGCATGAAGTGAATTTTATAGAAGTAAAAAGACGGGAAGGTGCTATGCGCAGAATCCAATTGTAATAATCAAATCTGTGTGCACACCCCTGCTATCAGTAGAGAAAATGCGGATTTACCGATTGTATGTCTTCCCCACGGACTGATTCTACAGATAGTAGACTGATTGGCGGATTGCTATAAATGAACTGTTAGGGCTCTACATCATTCTTTTTTTATCCTGAAAAAAGTATTTGGCTTTTTCATTATTGAAAAAAATAAAAATCGAGTACTTAATAGGAAGTGTCAAGAGTAAGGAGGCTTATATGGACTACGAGGGAAGAATTTGCCGTTCTCCCATGGAGAAGGGCTCCTATATGCTACCGGTGACTGTGGGTTGTCCTTATAACGGCTGTCATTTTTGCAATCTTTTCCGAGATTTACGATATAGAGAGCTTCCTTTTCGCAGATAGAGGAAGAACTTTTGCGTGTGAAAAATGCCGGTGGGAAGCCGAAGAAGATATTTTTTTAGGCGATGGCTGTGCTTTTTGGCTTAAAAAAAGCCAGCAGCTTTTAAAAAAATACTGGATTTAATTCATCGCTTTTTTTCCCTGATTGCGACACAATTAATTCTGACGCAACAATTACAAGTATCCGCACAAAAACGGACGAGGAACTTAAGGCTCTTTCGAAAAAAGGCTATAAACACCTCTACATCGGAATAGAAAGCGGTCTTTCCGATGTATTATCTTTTATGCATAAGGAGCATAATGTAGAGGAAGCGGAGCATGAAATTGCGAGAATACAGAAAGCCGGCATGGTTTATGATGCGCATATCATGAGCGGAGTGGCAGGGAAAGGACGAGGAATAGAAAATGCTGAAGCGTTAGCCGCTTTTTTTTAAATCGCACAAAACCGGAATTTGTTGTGAACTTTTCGATGTTTATTTCTTCCGAAACTCCCTTGTATCAAGACATTGTAAAGGGGAGCTTTTATCCGGCAACAGAGCTTGAGAATCTAAAGGAAGACAGGAGGCTGGTGGAGCTTTTAGCTAAGGATGGAAATGCATTATTCTATGATTCCTTTCATGACTGTATTCGAAAACGGGTCCGAGGGACTTTGCCGGAGGACAGAGAAAAGATGCTTTGCCAGCTGGACAATTTGATAGAAGAATTGGAGAAGAAAGAATCAATCTATGCTACTGATTTTTCCTACAGGGGATATCCGGCTCAGACGATGTTCGATTTGGAAAATATTTTTATAGGAGAGATAGATGGAGAAGCAAAAAAATATATCTGGACAATGCCGCAACTTCTTTTCCGAAGCCGGATGTAGTTCCTAAAGCTGTCTATGACTACATGACAAAGCTCGGCACCAATGTGAACCGAGGAGGCTATGCAACAGCCTATGATACGGAATCCGTTGTATTTGAATGCAGAGAATTGCTTGGGGCTTTGTTTCATGCTCCGGATTATAAAAATGTAGTATTTACAAGAAATATTACGGAGAGCCTGAATGTGGTCTTAAAAGGTCTCTTGCATAGCGGAGATCATGTCATTGTTTCTTCCATGGAACACAATGCGGTGATGCGACCTATCAAACAGCTGGAAAAAGGAAGGAGTCAGCTTTACAAGAGCGCAGTGCGAGTCGGACGGTAGCCTAAAACTTGATGCACTGCGTAGCTGTCTTTGTCCGGAAACAAAAGGCGGTAGTTCTGACACATGCCAGTAATGTCTTTCGGCAATATGCTGCCTATTTTTGGAAGTAGGAGCGTTTTTGCAAAAGAAAAAGGGATTGATTTTTTTATTCTGGACTCGGCACAAACGGCCGGTGTTTTTTTCCTATAGATATGGAGAAAATACAGATAGATATTCTCTGCTTTACAGGCCATAAAGGACTTTTTAGGACCGCAGGGAATAGGCGGCTTTTATTCTTCGAGATAAACTCGTCATGGAAATTGAGCCCTTGATTTCGGGAGGAACCGGAAGCCTTAGCAATTTAGAAACCGTTCCGGAGTTTATGCCGGATCGTTTTGAAAGCCGGCACCCCTGAATTTACCGGGAATTTTTCGGCTTGCATGCTGCATTAAACTGGTTACGAAAGCTTGGAGAAGCAAGTTTATTGAATAAAGAAACTGAAAAAGAAAAGGCAAGTTTTTCATTGAAGATAATTTAAGTCTGCTCAGTCTATCGGAAGAAAAAATATTGTGTAAAGAAAACGCTTATAAGAAAGAACTGGAGAGTCTTCCTTCATTTTCTGTAGAACAATGCTTTGAAGCATCTCTAAAAATAATAAGAGAACATGAACTTCATCTTACGGAAGAATTTCTGAAACTTCTGGAGCCCTTAGAGAAAGAAGGAAAATTAAAAGTTATCAGGGAAAAAAAGGATACGGAGATGCGTACCGGGGTAGTTTCTATCCAGACTCTTACAAGAGAACTTTCCGATACAGCTTTTTCAGCTGGATACTCGCTATGGTATTATGACGAGAGTCGGCCTGCACTGCGCCCCATCTGCCCATAAAACCATGGGGACCTATCCGAGCGGAACGATTCGTTTTTCCTTTGGCTTTGCAAATACGGATAAAGAAGTAAAGCTGGCTATTGATGCTCTAAAGGAATTATTGGAGGAAGAAAAAGTAAATTATTAGAAAAGGAGATTTTTCTATGAAGATTATTGTGGACAAAAAGTATTGCCGATTTAGGGAAAAAGAGCATAGTGATTGCCATTGCCAAAAATGTGGATCCTGCCGCAAAGCTTTCTGAAGCCTTCCTGGAGAAACAGAAGAAGATGGAAGAGTGGGCACTGAACTGTGATGCCGAGGAAGCGGCAAAAGCATCCTGTTAATCAAGGCTATATTGACTCTATTACCGCAGTGGGTCGCAGTACTAAAAAGAATCCGCCTACCGCAGTAGCACTCATTCAAAAACATTAAGCGCCGCGGTTCGATTCCCGGTATCAATAGTATCGTGGATATTTATAATGTAGAGTCCCTGCATTCCTTCCTTGCTATCGGCGGACACGATTTCGATAAGATAGACGAAGAGATCTGCTTCACGGTAAGTAAAAAGGAAGATGTTTTTTATCCTATTATGGCACCTGAAAAGTATGTGGCAGAAACAGACTATGTTTATAAGGATAAGAAAGGCATCATGGCATGGATTGATGTTCGTGACGGAGAAAACTATAAGTTTGACGAGAATACGAAGAACGCCATTTTCATTATCCAAGGAAATGCCAATACTTCCGTAGAAATGCGTCTGGAGGCCTTGGAGCGTATTCGTAAGGATATGGCGGAATGTATGCGGATATGGAATTCTCTACCCATGTCATTAACTACGGAGATGAGAATACGGAGATATAAATCCATATAAAAATAATCTGATGGAATCAATAAACTTATTAATTTATAAGTTTTTCAAATAAAAGAGCTTGCCTATATTAACTCACAATTTCTCAAGCTTTTTTCCTTTTCGTATAATGGCTACATAACGGTTAAGTGTGTACGAAGGGGCTTAAAGAGCATGAGTTTCCTCGTAGACACCGGAGCATTTCCGGTGTTTTTTTATTCCAATCGGATATTGCTTGCAAAGCTTGCGATATTTCTTTCAGGATAAAAAGTTTTTCTTCAGGAGAGAAGCTTTTATCTGTTTATAAAAACTTGTTGCAACTTGAATGCAACAACTCATTTAGGAGGTTAAATTATGGACAAGAACCATCAGATGTGGTCAGATCTTGGCATGGATCTGGACAAACATGACTTACTTTGTGCTGCCCTTCCGGGAGCATACGGAGATGTATTTTTAACACAGGAAAATCGACCGCAGGGGATGGACTACTTTAATATGGTTGCTGCGGATATTCACGGGATTCGTCCTGCCGAACTGATTCAAGCGCAAAAAGAAGGGAGAAAAGTCATCGGTACCTTCTGTGTATTTGTTCCGGATGAAGTAATTATTGCGGCAAACGGAATCGTTACGGGGTCTTTGCGGCGGTTCTCAGTTTTGGGTACCGGAAGGAGAGAAGGTGCTTCCTGCCAATACCTGCCCTTTAATTAAGGCGTCCGTTGGTGCAAGACTGGGGAGAACCTGCCCTTATTTCCGTATTGCCGATATGTTTGTCGGAGAGACCACTTGTGATGGGAAGAAGAAAGCCTATGAGATTCTTTTCTGAAGATGTAAAAATGCACATTATGCACCTTCCTCATGGAAAAAGACCGCAGGACATTGCCGCATGGGACAAGGAAATCCTTGATTTTGTAAAGGTAATGGAAGACTTTAGTGGAAATAAAATCGATATTGATAAGTTAAATCAGGCAATTCACATTGTGAATGAAAAAGAGAAAGGCTCTTCAGAGACTTTATAATTGCAGAAAAAACAGCTGTGTCCCGATTAGCGGAAGAGATGTTCTTCTCATTATGCAGATTGCTTTCTTTGATGATCCGGAGCGTTTAACTGCACAAGTGAACAGTCTTTGCGAAGAACTGGAAAAGAAGAATAAAAAGAGGATGTTTCCATTGCGCCGAAGAATGCACCGAGAATTTTAATTACAGGAACTCCTATGGCTGTCCCGAACTGGAAGATGCATAATATTGTAGAAACCAGCGGCGGAATCGTGGTATGCGAAGAAAATTGTACGGGAACCCGTTATTTTACCAATAGCGTAAAAGAAAACAATCAGACTATGGAAGAAGCGGCATCCTCCCTTACAGAGCGGTATTTTTAATAACATCCATTGTGCCTGCTTTACCCCGAACCCGGAAAGAATCGATGATATCCTAAAACTTGCGAAGGAATATCAGGTAGACGGTATTCTCAATGTAAACTTAAAGTTCTGTAATCTCTATGCTACGGAAAACTATTTTGTGGAGAGACGCTTAAAGGAAGAAGGCTATAAGGTATTAAGTCTGGAAACAGACTACGAAGACAGTGATGCGGAGCAGCTGAGAACCCGTGTCAGTGCATTCCTTGAAATGATTGAAGCAAAAGTAAGTAAGATGAATTCTATGGAATATCGCTTTAGGGAAACTTTGCAAAAATTTGTTTTTTTATATCCTAGAAAGATGAGTCCGGGTAGAAAATGATAAAGTACTATATTCTTTTTGATAATCATGAACAGGCTATTAAATTGCGACGAGATTTACAAAATGCGGGAATCAACTCTGTCATTGCACCAACTCCTCGTGAAGCAAGTCTATGTTGCGGTGTGTGCCTTAGGATAGACGAAGAGGAGTATCCGGCACTGGAGCAATATATAAAGAATAATACAGCAAGTTACCGGGAGCTGAAGAAGATTTATGAATCTTTTAATGCAAAACAGGGATTCCTACCTTTAATACTGATAGAATCATCCATTATCTAAGTATAATCATCATTAAAAATAAACCGTCTAAGCTTTTAACTTGGCTCCAAAGCTAAGTCATAAACTTAGACGGTTTTTATTACTTACAAATTACTGAACTTTTTGTCTTTAAACCTTACAATTTAAGCAGTCCCCATTGTGTAATAGCCTTTCATGCTTTATGATTAAAACAGTTTATGAGAAGAGGTTTAGTATGATTAATAAGAAATTTTTAAGTTTATGCTCCATAGCGCTTCTTAGCTGCCTTTTTATTTTTCCCGTATATGCCGGACAGTGGCAAAAAGGGAGCGGAAAGGATAAAAATAAATGGTGGTATAATCATTTAGACGGAAGCTATCCGAAAGCGAGCTGGGTATGGATTGACAGCAGCGGGGACGGATATGCAGAGTGTTATTACTTTGATAGTAAAGGATGGTTGCAAACTTCCAAGACCATTGACGGATATACAGTTGATTCTACAGGAGCTTGGGTGGAAAAACGGAGTGGTCAAGCTTAAATCCGTTAACGAATCCGGTGTATTCACTAATGGTAAAAATGAATACAGTACGGGTACTGTAGAAATGGAAGGAGACTTAAATCTCGGTACGGAAGTAAAGGAAGATGCGATTTCCTATGTGGAGAATTCAGTATCTGCGAAAGCAAACCCTTCTCTTACAAAAAGTGATAATAAAAGTGGATTAAAAAACGGTTTCGATAAGAAGGATGAAACAACTGTATTGGATATTACGGACAGCTTTGGTGATCCGAGTCCTGAGGCGTTAAATACAGTATCCGGTTCCAATAAGGATATGAGTGATATTATTGCTTATGCTCGTTCGTTTATCGGTGTTCTTCCTTATAAAACGGCAGGAGCTTCCCTTGTGACGGGGGCTGACTGCTCCGGCTTTACACAGCAAGTATTTAAGAAGCACGGAATTACGATTCCAAGAGATTCCCGCTCACAGTATGCTGAAGCAATTAAGATATCCGAGTCGGACTTACAGGCCGGAGATTTAATTTTTTTATGGCTCTAGCCCGAGTACCATTTATCATGTGGGAATCTATTCCGGTAATGGTACGATTATTCATGAAACAAGAACCGGTGATTATGCGAGAGAACATGACTATCATTACGCTAAGCCATTCGGCTTCGGAAGATATCTCCGCTAATTGTCTTTTTACGAGACGGACCAGTCTGTCTCTGTTTTTTTATGAAATAAAATCGCCTTTTGAAATTAATTGTTTTTCTTTTTATATTCTGCTTCCTTTCTTTATATTTACATAATATAAAAAAATTGAGTATTATAGCTTGGTCTTAAAAAAAGTTGAGAATTTGAGAAATATCGGGAGGAGAAATGGATAAGAGAAAAAGAGCGATACGGGATTATATTTTTATTGTGGTAGGAAGTTTTCTGATTTCCGTTGCATCGCTTTCTATATATGACAGAGCTGAATTGGTTATCGGTGGAGTCACCGGTGTTTTCCATTATTATTCGACATCTATTTGGTATTCCTCTATGGCTTAGCTATACCATGATTAATGTACCGCTTTTTCGTTATTGGCTTTTTTTACAAAGGGAGGAAAGTTTCTTTTTAGGACGATTATTTCTACCTTACTTTGTTCTTTTCTTTTTATATATTCTGCCTGCATGGGGAATATTACCGAAAGATGATTTTTCCTAGCTTCCGTAGTCGGCGGTATTTTTCATGGGTGTGGGCTGCGGCATGGTATTTATCTCTAACTGTACGACAGGAGGGACAGATTTACTTGCAGCCATTCTTCAAACAAAATTTAAACATATCTCCATGGCAAAAGCTTGTGCAGTGTGTAGACTCTATGGTTATCCTTTGGGGCTTACAGATTTTTGGAGTTACCAAGGCTCTCTATGCGCTGGTATCCATCTATGTGTTCACAAAAAGTATGTGAAGCGATCATGGAGGGCATGCATTTTGCAAAAAGCAGTTACGATTATTTCTCATAAAAGGAGATCAAATTGCTGATTATATTATGACTACGATGCATAGGGGAGTTACGGGACTTGATGCAAAGGGAATGTATACTAAAAATGGAATCACAATGCTTTTACTGTGTTTTAAGCAATCGTGAAGTGACCACTTTAAAGGATGTTGTAAATGAGATGGACGATAAAGCCTTTTTTTATTATTTCCGATGTACGAGAGGTACATGGGGAAGGCTTTATCAGAAGGGACGAAATGGTTTGATAAGGAAGAATTTCAAAAAATGGAATTTATTTCTTTTGGCAGGATTGTTTATACTTTCCTGCTTTTTTTCGTTTCTCCTGAAAAAAACTGGGAGGGATTCGGAGAATATTTTTTTCCGTTTTCCTTTTATTCGTTACTTTGCTTTTAGACAAATTTCTATATTTAACGACAATATTAATTTTGTCGGCATATCTCATGGAAACTCGTGTGCTATCCTATTTGACTTATCCTGTTTTGCGATTTTGCAAGACGAGAAAAAGGATTGATGTACGGACTGGTATTCGTAAGCTATATTATTGCTCTTTTTCGGAACCAGTATCAGCCTTTATTTCACACTTCCCTTAGCAACAATCACTTTAGGAAGAGAAGAGGATAGTCCCTTTCTTTTTATACACTGCTTTTGCTTACAGATTTTAGCAGCCGAGCTTGGCAGTATACTTCTTCCTTACACTTCTTTATCCGAGTTTTTATCTTTTTACAGTTTAAGTATTCTCTGCCGGATTACTTCCGTATAAGTTTTCTGTTTTTTTCCATTCTGTTCCTGTTGCCTTATGTGTTTTATTTTCGTAAAGAAGAAAATAAAGCATTATCTCCAGAAATTATAGAAAGATTAGAAAACTCCTATGCCGCACTAAAAGAGGAAGATTCTACCAGTCGACATCTTTATCTTCTTCCGTTCTGTTTTTTTCTTTTCTACTTTTTATGCTCCTGCATGCAGATAATTCGATTATGCCTTGCTTTATTTTACTCCTACTCTATAGCCTTCTTTTTAGAAGACAGGTATTTGTCAGGATGGATTATTTTCTTTTTGCTTTTATTTTTCTGATTTTTCCTTATTCGGGGAAATCTTCTAACTTTATATACTATACCTGAGCTTTTAACGGAATATATTCAAGGACATGAGGCCTCACATTCATTGATTTTGTCACAGATTTTTACAAGGCTTCCTGCAAGTATTGTATTGGCGGATTTAACAACAAAAGGAAGGCAACTTATTATAGCCTCCATATTGTCGGCTATTCATCCCCTTGCCCTTAACTATAGTGGGGTAATAGCTTACTCTATGTTAAAGCATAGGGAGCATAAAAAAGTATTTATCCTGCATTATCTATTTTTGCATATGCAGATACTTTTACTTTTTTTGTTTTCCTTGCCTTTTTTACGGGGAATTTATAGAAGAAAGGGAGATTTATGAAATACTACTTTGCTCCGTTGGAATCCATCAGCTCTTATCCGTTAAGAAATACTCATGCTCGCTTTTTTCCCGGAATGGACAAATATTTCAGTCCTTTTGTCTCTGCAAATGAAGAAGGAAGTTACAGCGGTAGAATAGAGCGGGATTTAGCACCGGGGAATAATGCAAATATTCATTTGATACCGCAGCTTATGGGGAAAAATCCGGAGCATATGCATGAGGTATTTTCTTATTTGCAGGAGCTGGGGTATACGGAGATTAACCTGAATCTTGGTTGTCCCAGCGGTACTGTTGTTGCAAAGGGAAAGGGATCCGGAATGCTGAGAAACTTGGACTTTCTGGAAGATTTTTTCTCTGCAATTTTTAGAGATTTACCAAATGAACTTTCCGTGTCCGTTAAAACACGAATCGGCATTACAGACAGTACGGGGCTAAGTGAACTGTTTACTCTCTATAATGCTTTTTCCTTTTTCGGAAATTATTGTTCATCCTCGATTGCAAAAAGCAATTTTATAAGGGAAATGTAGACCTTTCCGCCTTCCAAGAAGTAACGGAAATATCTCAGCACAGGCTGATTTATAACGGTGATATTGAAAAACACAAAAAGTGCAAAAAAATACTTGAAAGATTCCCTAAAAATAGAAGGAATCATGCTGGGGCGAGGTCTTTTGGCAAATCCTGCTCTTGTAAGAGAAATAAAAAGGAGGACAAGTCCTTACCGAAAAAAAGAAATGAAAGACTATATTCAAGCTATAGAAGAATCATTTTTTTGAGGAAATGAAAAATTGAACGAAACCTTCTTGCAAAGCTAAAAGGAATGCTGGAATTATTTTTCTAAAAATTATCCGGACAGCATAAAAGGCTTAAAAGAACTTAAAAAGGCTAAAACCTTGGGTGAGTATCGCAGCGCAAAGTATAGAATTTACAGTGAAGGGGCATTTTTCGCCTATAGGGGAGAGAAAGAATGGATATAGAATATCCAAGCTATTATGAAGGCTTTCAGTGTATTGCATCAAAAATGTAAAGACAGCTGTTGCCGTGGCTGGTGTATTGATGTTGATGAAGAAAGCAAGAATCGGCTTCTTCAATTGCAGGGCGATATTGGAGAAAAGATCAGATCAAAATTGAAGGAAGAAGAGGGAAATATCTTTTTTCCTTTGGAGGAAAATGGGGATTGTCCCTTTCTTCTTAAAAACGGACTATGTGAAATGATTGTATCCGCCGGAGAAGATGCTCTTTGTACAGTTTGCGCATCCTATCCCAGAATGAAGCAAATTTACGGAAATTATGCCATATATGACTTAAATGCTTCCTGTGAAGAGGCATTACGACTGATTTTAGCTTGGAACGGAGAGATTATTCGGGGAAGGGAAAAAGAAATAGGAGAAGATTTATCTCCTGAAAAAGAAGGAGTATTAATTCAGCTCATTGCCTTCCGTACAGCTGTTTTTGAAGAACTTCCTTTTCTCCCTAAAGACTTTAACGGCTTTTTCGGAGAGCTTTACAGATATTTTTTGGAAGGAGAAGCAGTCTTATTTCCGGAGTCGACGAATCCTCTAAAAAACGGTCGAAGCGTGGAAGAAATGCTTTTCGCTTGGAATAAGCCGGAAAATTATAATTTTCTCAACCCAAATAGATATGTCTCATTTTTTTAGCATGGCAAGAGAATATTGAAGAAAAAAATAAAGATTTTTCATTATGGCGTGATTTATTTCAGAAGCAAGACAATTTTCCTAAGTCCAAGTTTAACTCTCTTTCTCCGGAAAAGGAGAGTTGGAAAAAGCACTTCCGGCACTTTTTCGCTATTATTTTTCGATATGCTTTACTATCCTTAAAGGAGGAATCGCTACTTCCGGGTATTTTCTCTTATTTATCAAAGTATAGAGTGGATTTATACTGCCTATCTTTTGATAGAGAATCTTTCTAAAGAAGAAAGAGATTGTTTTTTTCCTGCTTTTTTTCAGAGGAACCCGGGCTTCTTCGGATTGCCGTATTTTTTTCAAAAGAAATAGAACATAAAGAGGAGAACTTGAACAAACTTTTTATCTTATAGTCCTCATTTTTCATTTTTAATGAGAAAGGAGTATAATGATTAAGTTTGAGATTTAGCATTTCGATTATCTGCTTATGCAGCTATACAATTTTTCTGCAATTTCTTAATTAATAAAATAGTTTGTGTTGAGCAAAAAGAGTCTTGTACTTACGGATATAGTATATAGAAGGGAAGGTAGCATCTTGGATAAGATTGGTTTTGATAATGATAAATACTTAAGAACGCAGTCAGAACACATTAAAGAAAGAATTGCAAAATTTGGCGGAAAATTGTATCTGGAGTTTGGCGGAAAGCTTTTTGATGATTATCATGCCAGCAGGGTATTACCGGGCTTTCATCCTGATAGTAAGATTCGTATGCTTGGAGCTTTAAAGGATGATGCGGAGATTGTTATCGCCATTCATGCCGGAGATATAGAAAAGAATAAGGTAAGAGGAGACCTCGGTATTACCTATGATATGGATGTGCTGCGTTTGATTGATGCCTTTCGAGGTTATGGTCTATATGTCGGGTCTGTCGTACTCACCCGCTTCACAGGGCAGGAAAGTGCTATTATGTATCAGAAAAAATTAGAAGCACTGGGGATTAAAGTCTATCGACATTATCCTATTCCCTCTTATCCATCCAATGTACCTTTGATTATCAGTGAAGATGGTTTGGTAAAAATGATTATATTGAAACCTCGCGTTCTTTGATAGTGGTTACCGCTCCCGGACCGGGCTCCGGAAAAATGGCTGTTTGTCTTTCGCAGCTTTATCAAGAGCATAAGCATGGAATTAATGCCGGCTATGCAAAGTTTGAGACCTTCCCTATTTGGAATATTCCTTTACAGCATCCGGTTAATCTGGCCTATGAAGCGGCTACAGCTGATTTAAATGATGTCAATATGATTGATCCTTATCATTTGGAAGCTTATGGTATTACTACGGTGAACTATAATCGAGATGTAGAGGTCTTCCCGATTTTGAAAGCCATGTTTAATACCATTTACGGTAGTTCCCTTATGAATCCCCGACCGATATGGGGGTAAACATGGTTGGAAACTGCATAGTGGATGATTCTGCTGTCAGAAAAGCATCTCAGCAGGAAATTATTCGCCGCTATTATAACGCCTTAGTAGAAAGAAGAAAGGGAAATGGTAGTGCTTCTACCATTGAAAAAGGTACAGCTTTTGATGGAGAAAGCTAATGTTTCCGCAATGGACAGGCCGGTCATTTCGGCAGCTTTACAAAAAGGCGGAGCTTACCGGTGCCCCTGCTGCGGCTATTTCCCTTTCTGATGGAACTATTGTAACCGGAAAAACTTCGTCCCTTTTTAGGTTCTTGTTCCGCTATGCTTTTTAAATGCACTAAAGGTTCTGGCCGGCTTAGCGGATGAAATCAAGGTAATTTCACCTGAAATTATAGAACCGATACAGCACCTTAAGATTGAGCATCTTGGAAATCACAACCCGCGACTTCATACGGATGAGATTTTGATTGCTTTAACTATTTCCGCAAATACCGATCCCAATGCGGAAAAAAATGTATGGAGCAGCTGGCAAATCTTAGCCAATGTGAAAATGCATTCCACCGTTATTTTTATCTCAGGTTGATGAAAAGACCTTAAGTAAGCTAGGGATTCGAATTACCTGCGAGCCGCAATATCAAAAATAAAAAAACTATTTCATTCTTAATAAATTGATTTTTAACAGTTCTTTTATCCTGTGTAAGGACAGGATGGAAGGACTGTGTAAAAAAGCCGGTATATATTTAAATTAAGTCTTTCTTCAATTTATTTTATAATCGTTAGGCACATCTAACTAAACTAACTATGTTAAAAATTATCTTTTTGTGCGTTATGCACAAAAATCCTTCTTTTTTTGGGCGAAAAAGAAGCTAATGTTATACTAATTTCAGATAACTGGAGTCTCAAGGCGAAAAACGCAGCTCGCGTTTTTAGCAAAGGAGAAAAAAATGAGCAGGTTAATCATTGTAACAGAAAATGAAGCGCAGAAAACCGTAGAAGGTCTGTATCGTGACCTTGAGCGAAGAATTCAAGCTTCACAGCCGGGACTTTGCCCGGTTGATTTAGCAGAGGCATTTTTACATATCTGTCATGCGCAGTCTTGTGGAAAAATGTACTCCGTGTAGAGTAGGTTTAGGTCAATTGGAAAAATCTCATGGAATCCGTTTTGGACGGATCCGCAGATATGGAAACCTTAAAGACCATTGAAAAAACTGCAGATGCAATTTATCATTCTGCAGATTGTGCTATCGGCTTTGAGGCTGCAAAGATGGTATTACGAGGAATAAGAGGCTTTTACGAAGACTATGCAGAGCATGTTCAACATGGAAGATGCTTTTGCAAAAGCAAAAGCCAACCTGTACCATGTGTTTCTCTTTGCCCTGCTCATGTGGATGTACCGGGATATATTTCTTTTGATTCATGAGGGGCGGTATGCGGAGGCGGTGCAGCTTATTCGTAAGGACAATCCGTTTCCTGCAGCCTGCGGTTTAATTTGTGAACACCCCTGTGAGCTTCGTTGCAGAAGAACTATGGTAGATAAAGCCATCAATATTCGCGGATTAAAGCGGTATGCTGTTGAACATGAAGGAGAAATCAAAGTTCCCAAGATTATGGATAAGACCGAAAAGAAGGTTGCAATAGTCGGCGGAGGTCCTTCAGGCTTGAGTGCTGCGTATTATCTAAGTATTATGGGGACATGATGTTACGGTATATGAACAAAGAAAAAAACTGGGCGGCATGCTTCGCTATGGTATTCCTGCATACAGACTTCCCAGAGAGATTTTGGATCATGAAATTGAAGGTTTGATGAAAACCGGATTTAAAGTAGAGACGAATATCAGTATCGGTAAGGATATTAGTCTTGCACAATTAAAGAAGGATTTTTGACGCTGTTTATGTTTCTATCGGTGCACATACCGATAAGAAGCTCGGAATTCCCGGAGAGGATGCGGAGGGGGTTATTTCCGCTGTAGAAATGCTTCGCAATATTGGCGATGATCAATATCCTGATTTTTCGGGACAGGAGGTAGTTGTAGTCGGAGGCGGAAATGTGGCAATGGATGTGGCCAGGTCGGCAGTCCGACTCGGAGCAAAAACTGTAAAGGTTGCCTACAGAAGAAGAAGAGTAGACATGACAGCACTCCCGGAAGAAGTAGAAGGAGCAATAGCTGATGGCTGCGATATTGTAGAGCTTCATTCCCCGGTTCGCATAGAAAAGGATGAAAAGGGGCACTGCAGGAGCATTGTTTTAAAGCCTCAAATTATCGGAGGAGTACGCTATGGAAGACCGTCTCCCAAAGACTCTCAGGCTCCTGAAGTAGAAGTAAAGGCGGATCTTGTACTGGTGGCAATAGGACAAGGAATTGACTTCCGTAAGTTTGAAGAATACCAAGGAGTGACCATCGAATCGGGTCGAATTAATGCCTTGGATACCTCTGCGCTTAAAAAAATGCTGAAGGAATTTTCGCCGGCGGAGATTGTGTTACCGGTCCTGCTACCGTGATTCGTGCCATTGCCGCAGGAAAGACTGCCGCAGCAAACATTGATGAATACCTCGGATTTTTCCATGAAATCGAATCAGATATTATCCTTCCTCCGATTCGTTTTGATGATAATGCTCCTACCGGTCGTGTTAATATGAAGGAGAGACCTGCAAACGAAAGAGTATGCGACTTTAAGCTCATGGAGTACGGTATGACGGATGAAGAGGCTTGCCAGGAATCCGGAAGATGCTTGCACTGTGATCACTTTGGTTATGGAATATTTAAGGGAGGCAGAGAAAGCAAATGGTAAATTGTACGATAAACGGAAAAAAGGTATGTGTTCCGGAGCATACAACGATATTGGATGCAGCTAAGGAAGTAGGAATTACTATTCCAACCCTCTGTTATTTTAAGGATTTAAATGAAATCGGTGCTTGCCGAGTTTGTGTTGTGGAAGTGGAAGGAGATGAACGGCTTCATGCCGCTTGCAATAGCCCCGTTCTCCCGGGAATGGTTGTGCATACCAATTCCAAAAAGGCAAGAGAAGCTCGCAAATATAATGTGGAATTGATTTTATCTCAACACAATGTCACCTGTACAACCTGTGTGCGTTCCGGAAACTGTTCGCTACAATCTGTTGCCAACGATTTAAATATTGTTGGAAAAGATTATTTCCCCAAGGACTTACCAAGGCAGAAAGGCTCCAAAAACCTTCCCGCTTATTCGTGAGTATGATAAATGCATTAAGTGTATGCGTTGTATTCAGGTTTGTGATAAAATCCAAGCCACCAATGTTTGGGATGTAGTAAACAGCGGTGGAAAGAGCACGGTAGACGTAAGAGACTATTATCGTCTGGAGGATTCCTCCTGTGCCCTTTGCGGACAGTGCATTACTCATTGTCCTGTAGGTGCTTTAAGAGAAAGAGATGATACCGAGCGTATTATGGATGCTTTGGATGATCCGGATACCATTGTATTGGCCCAAATTGCTCCGTCTATTCGTACAGCATGGGGTGAAGAATTTGGTCTAAGCCCCGAAGAGGCTACGGTAGAGCGCTTAGCAAGCTGCCTTAAGGAAATCGGCTTTTGATTATGTCTTTGATACGGATTTTTTTCTGCCGACCTGACCATTATGGAGGAAGCATCGGAATTTCTTCACAAGTTCACTCATAATGAGGGACAATTCCCCATGTTTACCAGCTGTTGTCCGGGTTGGGTGAGATTTATTAAGAGCCATTATCCTGAATTTATTCCGCAGGTTTCTACCTCCAAATCTCCACAGCAGATGTTCGGTGCCGTTGCTAAAAGCTATTATGCGGATATCTTACAGGTTAGCCCTGAAGAAAAATATTCTCGGTTAGTATTATGCCTTGTCTTGCCAAAAAAGCTGAGTGCGCTTACCCGAACATGGTGGATAAAGAAGGTATATATGATGTGGATGTGGCTTTTAACCACAAGAGAGGTAAACAGGCTTATTCGCTCCTTCCATGTAAGTCCGGATAAGCTGTCCGACACAGGACTGGATATGCCTCTGGGAATAGGTTCCGGAGCAGGAAATATTTTTGGAGCAACCGGAGGTGTTATGGAAGCGGCACTTCGTACTGCATATTATCTGGCAACGGGAGAGAATCCTGATCCTGAAGCTTTTTCAGGAGGTTCGTGGAATGGAGGGATGGAAAGAATCCATCTTCGACATTGCGGGAAACAAACTGAAAAAATAGCTGTAGTACATGGACTTGCCAATGCCGATAAGCTGTTAAATGCCTTAAAAAATGGACAGGTTCACTACGATTTTGTAGAAGTTATGGCATGTCCCGGAGGCTGTGTAGGAGGAGGCGGACAACCGATCCATGATCAAAGAGAAATGGCAGCCCTAAGAGCTCCGGTCTTATATAAGCAAGATAGAGAAGGCAGTATTAGATTCAGTCACGAGAATCCCTCTATTAAGGCAATATATAAGGATTACCTTGGAGAGCCGCTATCAGAGAGGGCGGAAGAGCTTTTACACACGAATCAAAAAGGCTGGCTTATGCCGCATGAAAACTAATCTGTGCTTTTTAGCACTTACTCTACTTTAGTTTGTGTTTATCGATAGGAAACGAGATACTGCTCGCTACACGAGCAATATTCATTAAAAAATAAAAAGAGCCGATACACCATTCGTTTTTCCCCGGCTTTAGTAAGAGTTTTTACGATGGGAAAAAGTTTGAATAGAAGGATGTAAGGGCTCTTTTTGTTTAAAAAGTCTATCCTTATCCGAATATTTTCCTTAGAATAAACGAGATATTGCATGCTACATGAGAAATACTCGTTAAGTTTCAGAAATAAATTTATATTTCATACTAGCAAAAATATTAAAGTAAATGAATAAATAAGACATTTTAAAGGATTTTTAATGTATAAAAAAATAAATTAATCGAAAAATTTAGGACTTAAGTTATTGAATGTAAATCTGCGTGTCTTTTTATATTTTACAAAAATCCTTATGAAATATCAGGAAAAATTATTGATAATTATAGGGATTAGTTTAAAAAGAAAAAAATATAAATTTTTGTGTCTTGAAACTCTATTCATAATCGTGTATATTCAGAGCTAATTAATTTCACGGAAGAACTGCTGATTCATATTCTGAGGAGGATACTATGCCAAAGTATATCTTAAAAAAGAGCTTTTATGTCTCTGATAACAGCATTTTTGGTAGCTACGATGACTTTCTTTGTCATGAATATGGTTCCGGGCGGTCCTTTTTTTGGCAGAAAAAAAGCGGTAACTCCTCAAGCACAGGCTGCTATGGAAGCGAAATATGGCTTGGATAAGCCGCTCATTGAGCAGTACAGTACCTATATGACCGGGCTCCTTCATGGAGATCTTGGAATTTCTATTAAGAAAAGAGGGCGTACAGTAGCGCAGATTATCGGTGTAAAGTTTCCCGTATCTGCCCGTATCGGTGGACTGGCTTTGATTCTTGCCGTACTTACCGGTGTCCCTCTTGGTGCAGTTGCCGCTTTTAACAGAGGAAAAATTTTTAGATAATCTTATTGTGGTTCTATCTACTGCCGGAATTGCGATTCCCTCGTTTCTTTCGTCTACACTCTTGGTCTATGTCTTTACCACAAAGCTTCATTTATTACCGTCCTTAGGCCTTAAGGATGCAAGAAGTTATGTTATGCCGGTTATTGCTCTGGCTCTTTATCCCAGCTTTTATATGGCTCGTCTTATGCGTTCATCCATGCTGGATGTTATGGGACAGGATTACATGAGAACGGCAAGAGCAAAGGGGGTAACGACCTTTAAATCTATTTTTCAAGCATGCGCTTCGGAATGCCATACTTCGGTTATTACCTATTTAGGGACCGCTTCTTGCTTCTCTTATGACCGGTTCCTTTATTGTAGAAAAAGATTTTTTTAATATTCCGGGGCTCGGTTCCGAATTTGTGAGCTGTATCACCAGTCGAGATTATCCTATGATTATGGGAACTACCATTTTTCCTTGCTGTATTTGTTATCGTCATGAATCTTTTCGTGGATATTGCCTACGCTTTTGTCGATCCGCGTATCAAATTGAAGTAGGGAAGGAGCGCTGAGTATGGAAGAAGTAAAGAAAAATCCTTTAAGTATGCAAGTTAGCATGGATGATTTTATCCCTGCATCTGCAGATGACAAGGAATCTCTTGTAATAATGAGAGAGTCTGTAGGATTTTTGGAAGGATGGTATCCGTAGATTCAGTAAAAATAAAAATTGCCATGAGTGCCTTTTGTCCTTGTTTTACTGATAATGATTTTTTGCTTTATTGTCCCTGCTTTCTATCCTTATAAATACGAGCAGCAAATGAAGGGATCTGAGCGTTTGGCACCCATGCAATATTCGAAGATAGAGCAGGCACAACTAGAAAAAGGTGAGAAAGTCTTCCCGCATATTCTCGGAACGGATCAAAATGGTCGTGACTATATGATTCGAGTTTTGGTTGGCGGAAGAGTATCGATGACTGTCGGGCTTGTAGCTTCCGTTTTGATTTTGATGATTGGTTCCGTTTTTTTGGTGCTATAGCGGGATATTTTTGGCGGAATAATAGATATGATTATGATGAGAATCGTAGACATTATCTATACCGTTCCGGATGTATTGATTATTATTCTGCTTGCGCAGACTCTGAAGTTTCCTTTAGAAAAGCTTGCCATGCACCCGGCCTTTACCTGGATGCAAAAGCTTGGATCCAATATGATTTCCATGTTTATCGTATTTTGCCTTTACTCTACTGGGTTAGCATGGCGAGAATTGTGCGATCGCAGATTATGGTTTTAAAAGCAAAGCGAGTATGTCACTGCAGCTAAAGCATTGGGAGCGGGCCCCGGAAGAATTATTTTCAAGCACCTGATTGTAAACTGTATCGGTACTTTGATAGTTACAACTACTTTGCAGATTCCTAGCTCCATCTTTACGGAATCCTTTCTGTCTTTCCTAGGGCTTGGTGTACAAGCACCTATGCCGTCTTTGGGATCTTTGGCAAGTGCAGCATTAAACGGTTTTCAAACCTATCCGGAAAAGCTTTTTGCACCGGCATTTCTGATTTTTGTGATTATTTTAAGCTTTAACCTCTTGGGTGACGGTCTTCGTGATGCCTTTGACCCCAAGTTAAAACAACAGTAAGGAAGGAGCAAATTATGGCAGAAGAATTTCTTGTAAATATCCAAGAAGAGCGACTTTCCTTTTTTACTCCTGCGGGTGAGGTGAAAGCCTTAAACAATGTCAGCATTCAAATGAAAGAAGGTGAGGTTCTCGGAATAGTGGGAGAATCCGGATCCGGCAAATCCGTTACGGCCTATTCTATTATGGGACTTACTGCACAAAACGGAAAAATTGTTGGCGGTACGGTGGATTTTAACGGACACGCCATCCATGAAATGAGCGAAAAACAGCTTCGTAAAATTCGTGGAAATGAAGTCAGTATTATTTTCCAGGACCCCATGACCTCACTAAACCCGGTATGGACCATTGGGAATCAGATTGCGGAAGCGGTGTCTCTTCACACGGATAAAAAAGGAAAGGCGGCAAGAGAGAGGGCAAAAGAACTCTTGGAGCTTGTTGGAATCAATGAGCCGGAGAAGAGACTGAAGCAGTATCCTCATGAGCTTTCCGGCGGTATGCGCCAAAGAGTTATGATTGCGATAGCACTTGCCTGTGAGCCGAAGCTTCTTATTGCAGATGAGCCAACTACGGCACTGGATGTAACCATTCAAGCACAGATTTTTGGAGCTTATGCAGGAGTTAAAAGAGAAGCTTGGCATGGGTATCATTATGATTACGCATGATCTTGGTGTGGTAGCTTCTATGTGTGACTACATTGCGGTAATGTATGCAGGAGAAATCGTGGAATACGGTACAACAGACGATATTTTCTATAATCCTAAGCATGAGTATACGAAAGGGCTTCTCCGTTCCATTCCGAAGTTTCATGAAGAGGATTATTCCAAGCTTGTTCCGATTGAGGGACAACCTGTTGACTTATTAAATCCTCCAAAAAGGTTGCGGTTTTTGCACCGAGGTGTGCTTCCTGCATGAAGATTTGTCTGGAAGTAAAGCCCGAGAAAAAAATTATTACGAAGGAGTGCACTATGCAAGGTGTCTCTTACAACAGAAAGAGGACTTTCTAAAGAATTCCGGAAAGGGGAGGTATAATGGCAGATCATTTATTGGAACTCAGTCATTTAAAACAGTATTTCCCCGTTGCAGGCTCCAAAAAAGTAGTAAAAGCAGTGGATGATGTCTCCTTCTTCATTAATAAAGGGGAAACACTCGGACTTGTAGGAGAGTCCGGCTGCGGAAAAAAACGACTACCGGTCGATCTATTTTTACGACTTCATGAGCTGACAGAAGGAAAAAAATCATCTATGACGGTGAAGTGATATTTGATTCCGATAAAGGAATTAAGAAAAAAATATGCTTCCTTACAGACGAAAGATGCAAATGGTTTTCCAGGATCCTTATGCATCGCTTGATCCTCGTATGACAGTCGAAGATATTGTGGGAGAGGCCATTGATATTCATAAGCTTTGCAAGACTAAGAAGGAGAGAAGAGAGAAGATATTATCACTTCTTTCTACGGTAGGACTGAATTCCGAGCATGCCAATCGTTATCCTCATGAGTTTTCGGGAGGACAAAGACAAAGAATCGGTATTGCAAGAGCTCTAGCCGTAGATCCCGAGTTTATTGTTTGTGATGAGCCTGTTTCGGCTCTCGATGTTTCTATTCAGGCGCAGGTTGTCAATATGTTTGAGGATTTACAGGAAAAGTTCGGCTTAACCTATCTCTTTATTGCCCATGACCTTTCGATTGTAAATCACATTTCGTCCCGTATAGGTGTAATGTACTTAGGGCATTTGGTAGAGCTTGCGGACAGTGATCAGATTACTTTTCACTCCATGCATCCGTATACAAGATCCTTGATTTCTGCGGTTCCTATTGCGGACCCGAAAGTAGCGAGAGCTTCACAAAGAATCATTTTAAGTGGTGATGTACCTTCTCCGGTTAATCCCCCTTCAGGATGCCCGTTCCGCACTCGTTGTCCTTATGCGGATGAGCAGTGTGCAATGGAAACACCGGCATTTAAGGAAGAAAAACCGGGACACTTTGTGGCTTGTCACCATTTGGATAAGTTAAATTAGTTCGAACTATAAAACGAATCCTTTACTATTAACTTTTTACTATAAAACAAACTTCTACTATTAAATTAATGTTACTTACTATCTAATGATAGTTTTTATACAGAAAAAGGAGGGTTTATGAAGAACACGAAATTGATGAGCGCTATGCTTCTTGCCGCAGCATTGCTTACGGCCTGCGGTGGAGCAAAGACAACGGACAATGCACAAAAGGGCAGTGAAGCGGCAAAGGAGATGACTGCGGATAAGACTTCAGCAGGGGGAGCGATTGATGCAGGTAGGCTCTTCTCCTGAGACCATGGATCCGGCTTTTAAACTCTGCTGCAGATGCAGCTAACATGATTCTTCATGCTTTTACGGGGCTACTTAGTGTAGATAAAAAAATCAAAAACATTGTAGCCGGTCTGGCTGAGACATGGGAGACTTCTGAAGATGGCTTAACCTGGACATTCCACCTTCGTCCGGACTTAAAGTGGTCTGATGGCTCTGATTTAACAGCGGAAGACTTTGTTTTACAGCTGGAAAAAGACTGGCAGATCCTGCACTTGCCGCTCCTTACGGTTATGATTTATTAAGTATGATTGAAGGCTATGATGAAGCGGCAAACGGTGATTTGGATGCTTTAGCAGTTTCTGCACCGGATAGCAATACCTTTGTTGTGAAATTAAGCAGTCCCTGCACTTATTTTGATAAGATTGCTTCCTTTATTTCTACTTCCCCGGTACAGAATGTGACTGTAGAAGAAAATGGTGACGAGTGGTCTACTAAGCCGGAAACCTATATTACAAGTGGTCCTTACAAGATGACGGAATATGTGGACGGAGATCACATTACCTTCGAAAAGAATGACTACTACTATGACGCGGCAAACATTACTTTCGATACCATCGTATTCCACCTGATTTCCGATGATAATGCGGCTTACACCGCTTACACACAGGGAGAGCTCCTTCTCGCCAAGGCTATTCCTTCCGAGGAAATTCCAAACTTAATTGGAAAAGAGGATTTTCATGTAGATCCTATGATGGGAACCTATTATGTGTCCTTTAACACTCAAAAGGCACCGTTTGACAATGCAAAGGTTAGAGAGGCACTTTCTCTGGCTATCGATAGAAACTATGTTGCAAATACCATCATGCAGGGAACCTATAGCCCGGCAACAAACCTTGTCGGTCCGGGAATCAGCGATGCAGCTAAGGATTCCAAGTTTGAAGAGGTTACCAAGGAAAAGTACGGTGATTTCTTTAAGAATGACGAGTATGAAGCAAACTTTGAAAGGGCTAAAGAGCTTCTTGCTGAAGCCGGATATCCGAACGGAGAGGGTTTCCCGCAGTTTGCATATCTTACTAACGATACCGGATACCACAAGGCTGTAGCAGAATACTTGCAGGATGTATGGAAGCAGATGGGCTTAACGATGACCATCGATATCCAGGAGTGGAAGACGGTAACAGCAAATCGTCGTAACGGAAACTTCGATGTAGCTCGTAACGGTTGGGTTATGGACTATGATGATCCTTCCAACATCATTAACCTCTTTGAAACCAACAACGGTAACAATGACGGAAAAATACAGTAATCCCGAGTTTGATAAGCTCGTGGATGAGGCTAGAAAAAAACAGCGGATGTAGAGAAGCACTATGATTATCTTCATCAGGCTGAGCAGGTTCTTCTAAAGGACTACGGTATGGCCCCTGTTGCTTACTACAGTGAGTTCTATCTGAAGAGTCCGAAGCTTCAGAATGTATGGTATTCTCCGACAGGATATTATTACTTTTATGTACGGTACATTGGCAGAGTAATCTTTTGTCTAAATCTAAAGGTAAAACTTAAGTTTTCTTTTATAACGAAAAAAAGGCTCGGAAGAATTGCCGAGCCTTTTTGTATGGTAAACTAGGGCATTAGAAAGAGGGGAATATTATGGAAAAAAAGAAGAGTCATGTTGAAACTTTCCGAGAAGCCCCTAGCCGGAGAAAAAGCATTTCGGATTTTCTGATGATGTTATTTTTAAGGTAGCGGATCAGGTAAAGAGAGCAGTAGACAGGGGTATTGAAGTGCAATCGTAATCGGTGGAGGAAACTTCTGGAGAGGAAGACAGTCGGAGCAGGTGGATCGTTATAAAGCTGATCAGGTGGGAATCCTTGCGACGCTCATGAACTGTATCTATGTATCGGAAATTTTCCGGCTTTCGGGAATGAAGACCAGAATTATGTCTTCTTTTTCCATATCCGATATGAGTGAAGTTTTTTCCAAGGACGAAGCCAACAAGGCATTAAAAAACGGAGAGGTTATTTTTCTGTGCCTGCGGTACGGGGCATCCCTATTTTTTTCCACCGACACAGGGGTTGTGCTTCGCGCGCTGGAGCTCACATGTAAGGAGATTCTTCTTGCAAAAGCCATTGACGGGGTCTATGACAAGGATCCGAAGAAGTTCCCGGATGCAAAGAAATACGATACATTAAGTATTGAAGAGGTTGTGGAAAAACGTCTGCAGGTGATAGACCTTTCCGCATCCATCCTTTGCCTTGAGAACAGACTGGCAATGTCCGTATTTTCTTTAGAAGAAGAGGACGGCATCTTTAAGGCATTACTTGGAGAGCATAAAGGGAACAAGAGTGACTGCGGACTGATTTTACAGGAAATATGGTTTTAATTATATTCGTGCTTGTTTTGTTCTTGAATAGACATAATTTCCGGGTTTTTTATTCATGATGAGTATCGTGCGCAAAGCGTACGATATCTCGTTGGATATTCCTATTGTAATTCTGTATTGGGATATATTCTGCATGAGAATAAATTCTAATATAAAAATAAATGCTAAAAATACGAAAGTTGAGGACAGAAAAATGGATGATCAATTTACCATCTACATTGAAAAATGCATAAGACACATGACAATTTAATGGGAGAGCTCGCTACCATTCGTGCCGGTCGAGCGAATCCCCATGTTTTGGATAGAATCACCGTAGATTATTACGGAACACAGACCTCCGCTTCAGCAGGTTGGAAATATCTCCGTTCCGGGAGGCAAGAATTATCCAGATTCAGCCCTGGGATAAGTCTGTGATGAAAGAAATTGAAAAGGCGATTAATATGTCTGATTTAGGGATTAACCCCACAAATGACGGGCAGGTGATTCGGCTTGTATTTCCCGGAGCTTACCGAGGAGAGAAGAAAGGAACTGACAAAGGATGTAAAGAAGAAGGGAGAAGCCGCAAAGGTTGCTATTCGTAACATCCGTAGAGATGCCATGGATTTGGCAAAGAAATTAGAAAAGAATGCCGAGATTACTGAAGATGATTTAGCAAGACAGACGAAGGATATTCAGGAGCTTACCGATCATATGATTGAGAAGATTGATCAGTCTGTAGAAGCAAAGAACAAGGAACTTCTTACAGTATGATGGATAATTCGGAACGCTTTCTCAAGCATATTGCCATTATATTGGATGGAAACGGCCGATGGGCGGCTTCTCGCGGGCTTCCGAGGGCTCTCGGTCATAAAAAAGGCTGTGAGACCTTGGAACAGATTGTGGAAGACTGTGCAAGGCTTGGAATATCTTATTTAACCGTATACGGTTTTTCCACAGAAAATTGGAAGCGCTCTGAAGAAGAGGTCGGGGCGCTTATGCAGCTTTTTCGTTTATATATGAAAAAGCTTATTTCTGTTGCCAATGCAAACAATGTTAAAGCTAAAATGATTGGGGAAAGAAGCCGTTTTTCAGGGGATATTCAGGAAGGAATTCGTCTTTTTGAAGAAAGCACAAAGAAAAATACCGGAATGGAATTTATCTTTGCCGTGAACTATGGCGGAAGAGATGAAATTATTCGTGCAATGCATCGCTTTTGCAGAAGAGTACAGGGGAGAGAATCTGAAAGAAGCTTTAGTTAATCTTACAGAAGAGCAGCTTGCTTCTTACTTGGATACAAAGGATATTCCCGACCCGGATCTTGTTATCCGAACCTCAGGGGAATTTAGGACTTCGAACTTCCTTTTTATGGCAATCCGCCTATTCCGAGTATTATATTACGGATGTACTCTGGCCCTGACTTTGATAAGGAAGAACTCTTAAAAGGCGATAGAAAGCTACGGAAAAAAGAGAGAAGATTCGGCGGAAGAAAGAAATAAAGTATTTCTTTTTACTGGGTTAAGGATAGTTTTGTGATTTCTGAATTTTCAGAATAGAGTATGGTAGATAGAGGGTTCATTAGACATGGAAAAAAACAAAAACGAAACAGAAGATCCACAAAATAGTCAAGCAGTCAACAAAAAGTATTCCTAAGGGACAGAACGAGAAGAAACTGTCCTCCTTTTTTGTGCGTTTAGTGAGCGGAATTGTCTTACTGCTTCTTTTTATTTATCATTCTTCCTGCCGTGGAAATCTACTGCTGTTCTTTAATTTTATTTTATCTGTTTTTGCCTGCTATGAGCTACTTCACTGTTTTTTTCTTTTCATAAAGAGAAAAATGTCTATTCTGCCCTATCTTTTTATTTCCTTGCACTACCTGTCTTTATATTATGGAAGACATTTTGAAATGGCTTTGATGCTAGTCTATTTTATTCTGCTCTGTGTAGATTATGTACTTTTTTATCCGGAGAAGACTATCAGGAGATTTGCTTATATTTTTCTGATTTTTACCTTATGCAGGGAATCATGTTTTCCTACCTTTATCAGACTAGAGGAGTAGATCACGGACAGATTCTTGTGTGGTTAATCTTTTTATCCAGCTGGGCTGCGGATACCCTGTGCGTATGCCGTGGGTATTCTTATTGGAAAACATAAAATGACGCCAATTTTAAGCCCGAAGAAGACCTGGGAAGGGGCAGTTGGCGGAATCGTCGGTTCATTCCTCTTGACCTTTCTATATGGGCTTTACAATAACCAGATGCATCAAGGTTTTTCCGTCTCCCTTAAAACTTGCTATTTCCGTTGCCTTTTGCCTCTCTTTTTTCCATAGTAGGAGATTTAACGGCTTCCGGCATTAAGAGAGATTTTTGGAATAAAAGATTACAGTAACTTAATCCCGGGACATGGCGGAATACTGGATCGTTTTGATTCGGCACTCTTTACAGCCCCTATTATTTACTTTACCTTGGTTCTTTTTGTGAAAATGATATTTTTTTAGATTTTATATTGTTTTGAATTAAGAGTTTTGCAATCTGTTTTTTTAAGACAGATTTTTTTATAAGATGATATATCCTATATTTTTGGAAGAACTGTTTTTACAGGAATTTTACAGGAAGCCACTTTCTTTAGGAACTGTTTTTACAAGGAGCTACTTTTTATAAGATTGTTCGAATCGAGGATAGAGATGAATATTGTAATTTTTAGGTTCGACGGATCCATTGGTACACAAACTTTGGAGCTTCTGGAAGACCATAAGGAACATAGAGTGCTTGCTCTTTCTGCGGGGGAAAAATATTTCCCTTTTTGGAAGAACAGGCGAGGGAGTGGAAACCGGAGTATCTTTGCGTTTTCAATGAAGATAAAGCAGAGCTTCTGAAAGAGCGTCTAAAGAAGGATTCTCCATATTCTCCGGTGATTTTCTCCGGCATGGAGGGTCTCATAAAGCTTTCGTCCCTTAATGAAGCGGATATGATTGTAGTCAGCGTAGTGGGAATGGTAGGAATACAGCCCACTATTTCGGCTATTCAGGCTGGAAAAAAAGATAGCCCTTGCCAATAAAGAAACATTGGTTTGCGCCGGACATTTAATCAATGACTTATTAAAAGAGTCCAAGGCTGAACTTTTTCCGATCGATTCCGAGCATTCCGCAATTTGGCAATGCTTAAGAGGAGAGAGGGCGGAAGAGGTTGAAAAACTCATTTTAACTGCTTCAGGGGGCCTTTCTTCGGTCGTACAAAAGAGGAAATGAAAGGCATAAAGAAAGAAGATGCCTTAAAAGCATCCTAACTGGTCCATGGGAAGAAAGATTACCATAGACTCCGCTACAATGGTGAACAAAGCTTTAGAGGTCTTGGAAGCCCATATTCTTTTTCATATTCCGATTGAAAAGATTCAGGTTGTTATCCAGAGAGAAAAGCATTATCCATTCCGCTGTAGAGTTTTGTGACGGGGCAATCAAGGCGGAGCTTGGAGTACCTACTATGCGTGTTCCCATAGCCTATGCACTTTTTTGAGGAGGAAAGAGAAAACTTCCAAGGAGAGAAACTCGATTTTACAAAAAGCCATGTCCCTTCATTTTTACCCCCTTCCTATGAGGATTTTCCGGCCTTGGCCTTAGGACGGACTGCGGGATTAAAGGGAGGGTCCATGACTACCGTATTTAATGCGGCAAATGAGGAAGCAGTTGCGCTTTTCCTACAGGATAAGATTTCATTTCTCGCCATTCCTGCCCTTATTGAAAAAGCCATGGAACTTCATGAAAAAGACTGGAAGTCCTATCCCTCGGTAGAGGAGATTTTAGCTATAGAACGCTGGACAAGGAAAATAGTATTAGAGAATGCGGAGCAAATAGAACTGTAAAAAAGTGGTTTTTATCCGAAGATAGTTTTGTATAAATTTATATTTTATAGATAAAGGAGAAATTTTGAGTATAGTTTTGGCATTACTTGCCTTATCGTTTTTGGTTTTTTTTCATGAATTGGGTCACTTTTTAGCGGCTAAATTTTTCAAAGTCGGCGTTTTTGGAGTTTTCCATCGGGATGGGGCCTCGTATTCTCTCCGAGTCTTCCATAACACAAGATACAGTATAAAGCTTCTCCCCTTAGGCGGAAGCTGTGCAATGCTGGAGAGGATGCAGCCGGTAGCGGAGATTTTCTAACTGCAAAGGGAGAAGAAGAGGAAGATATCCTGGACTTTGACGGTGTGATTTTTTTGCAAAAGAAGATATAGACAAATACAGCTTTGAGAAAAAACCTGCCTGGCAGAGATTTATTATCTGCTTTGGCGGTGTTTTTCATAACTTCCTCTTGGCCTTTGTCCTGGCTATTATCCTGACTCTAAATATCGGTACGGAATTTCCGATAATTGGAGCCGCTACTGTACAAACTCCCGCTATGGAAAGCGGTTTAGAAGAAAATGACAGAATCGTAGCAATAGAATTGGCTAACGGAAGCAGACGCTCTATAGCAAGCTTACAGGAACTCTCTATCTTTTTGGAGCTTCATCAGGAGGACTTTCAAAAAGGAGATATAAAAAGTCACAGTTCTTCGAGAAGGAAAGAAAGAGAGCTTTAGCTTTAGTCCCTACCGGGATCCGGAAACGGGAAGATATCGCCTTGGGGTGCAATTAAAAAATGGAAGAGTCAAGGCAAAAAAATGTATTGCAAGTTTTAGAGTACAGCTACTATGAATTTCGCTTTAATGCGCGAATTGTCTTTGACAGCCTCGCGATGATTTTAAAAGGAAGGGTTTCCAGACAGGATGTGATGGGACCGGTAGGAACCGTAGCCGTGATTGGCGGTGCAGTACAGCAGTCCAGCTCCGGCGGACTGCGCTTAACCATTTTGGTTTTAATGAACCTTTCTCTTATGCTTAGCGTAAACCTTGGCATTATGAACTTACTTCCCATACCTGCACTTGATGGCGGAAGATTATTATTTATTCTTCTCGAAATGCTTCTTCGTAAACGCTTAAATCCGAAGTGGGAAGAAAGAATCAACACCGTAGGAATGGCTATTTTACTGCTTCTTATGGTAGCAATCGTCTTTAACGATGTATTCAACTTGTTTACGGGAGTGTATTCCAAGTTGTTAAACTAATCTGTAATAAGTATTAAACTGATCTGCATTACAGATGTTATAAAAAAAGATGCAGGAAGAAATATGTGTAAACTATTTTTCGGATTCTTGCATAATCCGGCAAAAAGGAAAAAGACCATGATAAAAAGAACAGAAACAAGAGTTGTGGAACTTGGGCTAAAAAGATAGCTGGATTTACCCCTCCCTTCCTTTAAAAAAATAGGAGGCGGGAATCCTGTTGTTTTTGCAATCGATGTGCAATACTAAAAACAGAGGACATAGAAGGGAGTCTTTCTCAGATTCGGGCTTTGAAAATTGCAGGTGCGGATTTGGTGCGTTTAACGGTTCCCACAAAAGAAGCGGCACTGGCTTTCGGGAAGATTCGAGAAGAATCCCCTTCCTATGGTTGCCGATATTCACTTTGATTATCGTTTAGCCATACTCGCCATGGAAAAATGGTGCCGATAAAAATCCGCATCAATCCCGGGAACATCGGTTCCTCCGATAAGGTAAAAAGCGGTTGTAGACTGCGCAAAGGAAAGAAATATTCCCATTCGTATCGGGGTGAATTCCGGTTCTTTGGAAAAGGATATTTTAGAGAAATATAACGGAAGAGTGACGGCGGAGGGGCTTGCCGAGTCCGCTCTTAAGAATGTCGAACTTGTGGAAAACATGGGCTATCATAATCTTGTCCTTTCCATCAAGTCCTCCGATGTTTTAATGGCTTATCATGCTCATAAGATTGTAGCGGAGAAATGTGCGCTTCCCTTGCATATCAGGGATTACCGAGGCGGGCACCGTCTGGTCCGGTAATATCAAGTCCGCCATGGGACTTGCTCTTATTTTGAATGAAGGAATCGGAGATACCGTCCGGGTCAGTCTTTCCGCGGATCCTGTAGAAGAAATCAGAAGCGGACAGCTGATTTTGGAAACGCTCGGACTTCGTAAAAGGGAGTTTCCGTGGTGTCCTGTCCAACTTGCGGAAGGACGGACATTGACCTTATTTCTCTAGCCAAAGAGGTAGAGAAAATTGCCTTTTCCTATCCGGGATAAGTCTTTGAAAATTGCCGTTATGGGTTGCGTGGTAAACGGCCCCGGAGAGGCGAGAGAAGCGGATTTCGGTATTGCCGGAGGAAAGGGGTGTCGGTCTGCTCTTTAAAAAGGAGAAATTATCCGAAAAGTTAAGGAGGAAGACTTACTTAGCGCACTACGAGAGGAAATTGAAAAGTATTCATGAAAAAAACTTTTTTTCAAGTATTTCAAGAGCTGAAGGGGAATCAAGATTTAGAAGCACTCTTCATGACAACGGAAATCAGTCGCATTACTTTGAGCAGGGGATCGCACGAAGATGAAAATCTACCTGCATAGCGACCATTTGCTTAAGAAAAGCGATCTCCATGCTATGGAAGAACTGATTCAGAAGCAGGTATTTTCGGGAAAGAAAATTCAGATAGAAATTCACGAGAGTTTTCATCTTTCTTCCCAATATAATGCAAGGATTCTTTTTGAACACTATGAAGATTCTCTTCGTGAAGAGTTAAAAGAAAAAAACATTGTGCTACATCAAATGTTTTTCAAGAGCTAGGCTAGAGTGGAAAGATGATTCCACACTAGCTCTTTTTGCTACCGGAAATTGCCCTTTTTCAAAAGAAGAGGAAGAATGTATCCGGGTTGTTGAGAAAAATAGTGCATGAGCGTTGTGGGATTATCCTGCATTTCTCCATTGGCTATAGCCCCGAGCTGAATAAAGTGGAAGAAAAAGATTTTTGATACATACGAGAGAAGCGAATATAGGGAAGAAAAGGAAAAAGTTCGAGGTCAATCGGGGAGAAAAGCAAGCGGAAAAACGCCAACCGGCATAGCAATGATAAGAGTGAAGCCGGCGGCAAGACAGCGGTAAATAAGGAAAGACCGGAAAAAAGCCTTGGAAAGACTAAAGAGGAAGGAAAAGAAGAGAGTAAGGGAGAGAGTAAGGGAGAGAGTAAGGAGAGAGTAAAGAAGAAGGTAAAGCGAAAGACGGAAAGCAAGAGATAAAAAGATCAAAAAGAATATAAAGAAAAAGGATTTCAAAGAGAAAAATAATGATTCTTCCCTTAAGAGAAGCTTCGGAAGTAGAGGTCCTTTTTAAGAGAAGTGATAAGGAGGATGTTTATTACGGTAGAGATTTTCAGGACGAAATTGTGCCGATTTCTTCGGTTGGAGAATTCTCCGGAACCGTGGCGCTGCAGGGGATTATTCTTCATGTGGATGAACGGCCTACCAGAAAAATCCGGTATGGTCATCTTTACCTTTTTCCTTTACTGACGATACCGATTCCATCGCCTCGAAAAATCTTTGTTGAAGAAGAAAAAATCTGGATGATGCCAGAGCCTTTTTGCAGGTTGGAAAGACTATAGCCGTAAAAGGGAATATCGAATACGACCAGTACGACAAGGAACTGGAGCTTTCTCGTGTATTCGGCATTAAAAAGTCTGATTTTGTTCGGGCGAAGCGTGTGGACAATGCGAAAGAAAAAGCGCGTGGAGCTGCATCTGCATACCAAGATGTCCGACATGGACGGGGTTTCCGACATAGAAGAGTATATTAACAGAGCTTTGGAATTCGGTATGCCGCCATCGCCATTACCGACCACGGCGTGGCGCAGTCTTTCCCGGATGCCATGGCACACTTAAAAAAGCTCGGTAAGGAAGACGAGCTGCAGATCATCTACGGCATGGAGGGATATCTCGTAAAATGACCTCGATACCGTGGTGAAAAAAATCTTTCCGAGGACCTCCCATTATCCTGTAGTACCGTGGTCTTCGACCTGGAGACTCACCGGCTTTGATCCGAAGAAAAATCATATCATTGAAATCGGTGCAGTGAAGCTGGAAGACGGAAAAAAATCGTGGATCGCATGGATCTTTTTGTGAACCCTCGAGTTTCCCATTCCGTATCGAATAACCCAGCTTACCTCGATTGACGACTCCATGGTTATGGATGCGGACGGCATTGAAGTGGTACTTCCGAAGTTTTTGGAATTTGTCGGAGACAGTATTCTGGTCGCGCATAATGCGGAGTTTGACTATAACTTTGTGGAAAAATAAGGCGAAGTCACTCGGTATCGATTTTAAACGACCGGTACTCGATACGGTTAGTTTGTCAAGACTTCTTCTTCCGAAGCTCCATCGTTTTAAATTGGACACCGTTGCGAAGGAATTAAAGATTGAACTCTTACATCACCATAGGGGCGGTAGACGATGCGGAGGCAACCGCCCGCATTTACATAAAAGAACTGGAAATGCTTGAAAAAAGAGGAGTGCAGTCCTTAGGCCAAATAGACAGTCTCGATATGGATACCGTGGGAAAGGTCAGAAAGCTCCCTGCGCATCATATTATTTTTACTTGCCAAAAATGATCTTGGGCGCATCAATCTCTATCGTTTGATTTCCGAGTCGCATTTAAAAATACTTTGCAAAAGCACCCCCGTATTCCGAAGTCTCTTCTGAAAAAATATAGAGAGGGATTACTTATCGGATCCGCCTGCTCAAGCGGGGAGCTTTTCCAGGCTTTTAGTCCGCGGTATGGACGATCAGCAGCTTCTGGAGATTGCGTCTTTCTATGACTATCTGGAGGTACAGCCGCTGGAAAATAACCGCTATATGCTTTCTTCCGATAGGTTCAGTGCGGAGACGGAAGAAGATTTGATCCAGTATAACAAGAAGATTATTTCTCTTGGAGAGCAGCTGGGGAAACCGGTCTGTGCAACTTCCGATGCCCATTATACGGATAAGGAGGAAGACATTTTCCGAAGAATCATCCTCGCGACGAAGGGAATGACGGAAGAAGAGGGAGATACTTTACTGTATTTCAGAAGTACGGAGGAAATGCTTTCGGAGTTTTCTTATCTTGATGAAAATACTAAGAAAAAGCTCGTGATTGATAATCCCTTAAGCATATTAAAAACAATGCGAAAGGATTAAGCCGGTGCGTCCGGACAAGTGCCCGCCCGTGATTCCGAACTCCGATGAAACATTACGGGAAATCTGCTATGAAACGGCGCATAAGATCTACGGTCCGAAGCTTCCGAAATCGTGGCAAATCGTTTGGAAAAAGAATTAAACTCCATTATTTCCAACGGGTACTCCGTGATGTATATCATTGCGCAGAAGCTGGTAGACCAATCCAATGCAGACGGCTATCTGGTAGGCTCCCGTGGTTCGGTAGGTTCTTCCTTTGCGGCGACTATGTCCCGCATTACCGAGGTAAATCCGCTTCCCCACACTATGTCTGCCCTAACTGCTATTACACGGACTTTGACTCGGAAGAGGTGAAGTCTTATTCGGGTATGGCAGGCTACGATATGCCCTCTAAAAAATGTCCGAATTGCGGTGCGGAGCTTAACCGTCTGGGCTTTGATATTCCCTTTGAAACCTTCCTCGGTTTTGACGGAGATAAGGAGCCGGATATTGACTTAAACTTCTCCGGAGAGTATCAGGCAAAGGCACACGCCTACACGGAACCATTTTTCGGAGAGGAAAAATACCTTTAAGGCCGGAACAATCGGTACTCTTGCCGAAAAGACGGCCTACGGTATGATCAAGAATTACTACGAAGAAAGAGGAGAGCAGAAGCGCAATGCGGAGATTGATCGCCTTGTGCAGGGTCTGACCGGAATCCGAAGAACCACAGGACAGCATCCTGGTGGCATTGTTGTACTTCCCACGGAGAGGACATCAATACCTTTACCCCGGTACAGCACCCGCAAATGATGTGGAAAGCCCGATTATTACCACGCACTTTGACTATCATAAGATTGACCATAACCTCTTAAAGCTGGATATTCTCGGGCACGATGATCCGACCATGATTCGAAAATTGCAGGACTTAACGGGGCTTGATCCGGTAAAAGATATCCCCTTGGATTCCAAAGAAGTCATGTCCCTGTTCCAATCTACGGAAATTCTCGGGATTAAGCCGGAAGACATTCACGGAGTAAAAGCTCGGTTGTCTCGGTATACCGGAGTTCGGAACCGGCTTTGCGATGCAAATGGTAGTGGATACGAAGCCGCAGTATCTTTCCGACCTGATTCGTATTTCCGGTCTTTCCCACGGTACCGATGTATACCTAAACAATGCGCAGGACCTGATTTTAAATGGGATAACCACTCTCCGTGATGCGATATGCTGTCGAGACGACATCATGGTTTACCTTATGCATATGGGACTGGATCCCTCCGAAAGCTTTACCATCATGGAGGCGACCAGAAAGCATAAGCCCTTAAAAGAGGAGTGGTGTCAGGACATGCGCGACCACGGTGTACCGGAGTGGTATATCGATGCCTGTAAGAAAATCAAGTACATGTTCCCGAAGGCCCATGCCGCAGCTTATGTCATGATGGCTTACCGTGTGGCTTACTGTAAGGTTTTTTACCCAAAAGAATATTACACGGCATATTATTCCGTGCGTGCGGACGGCTTTGATTTTGATAAAATGTGCTTCGGGGTGGAGAAGCTCCGCTTCTACATGCAGGAGTATCTGGAAAAGGATAAACTTTCCGCGACAGAAAATCTTTGTCTTCGTGATATGCGAATCTGTGAGGAAATGTATGCTAGAGGCATTCGCTTTGCCAAACTCGATATCTATAAGGCGAAGGCCAAGGATTTTCAGATAACGGAAGAAGGAGAAATCATGCCTTCCTTCAGCTGTATAGCTGGACTCGGAGAGGCGGTAGCCCTCGGTCTTGAAGAGGGGGCAAAATACGGTCCCTACCTTTCCAAGGATGATTTTGTGCAAAGAACACATTGCCCGAAGGCATTTGCAGATAAATTCCATGAATTAGGCCTACTTGGAGAAATTCCTCTCTCCAATCAAATCTCTCTTTTTGACTAAGAAGATTGAAATTTTGTCCCTTTTTCGATACAATATGACTATCCATTTTTGTTATCAACGAGTTTTCTGTGGGAACGCTTCAGACTCTCGTTGCAAAAAGAGGGCTGAATAGAATAGGTTCTCACAAGAAGCTAAGATTGGAGGAAAGGTTTCTATGAAGGGTGTATGATACCGGAAGTATTCGTAATGTTGTTCTTTTAGGGCACGGCAGTGCCGGAAAAAACGACTGTAGCAGAGTGTCTTTGCTATGTGACCAAAGTGACAAACAGACTGGGCAGCGTAGACGAAGGCAATACCGTTTCCGACTTTGATAAGGAAGAAAAAGAAGAGAAATTTTTCCATTTCCACAAGCTTACTTCCGATTGAGTATAAGGAGAAGACGGAGATTTAAAGATCAATATTCTGGATACGCCGGGTTACTTTGATTTCGTAGGAGAGGTTGAAGAGGCAGTCAGCGCTGCCGATGCCGCCATTATCGTAGTGAACGGAAAATCCGGTATTGAGCCCGGTACCGTAAAGGCATGGGAGCTTTGCGAGGAAAATCATCTTCCCAGACTCTTCTTTGTGACCAATATGGATGACGATAAGGCTTCTTTCCGTCAGCTCGTTTTGGATCTGGAGAAGCGTTTCGGTAAGTCCGTAGCCCCTTCCAGTTGCCGATTCGTGAAAATGAGAAATTTGTCGGCTTTGTCAATGTCGTTAAGATGGCAGGTCGCCGTTTTACCAATTTAAATGAATATGAGGCTTGTCCTATTCCCGATTATGTGGAGAAGCACTTGAATATTGCCCGTTCTTCCTTACTGGAAGCTGTAGCGGAGAGCTCCGAAGAGCTTATGGAGAAGTACTTTGCGGGAGAAGAATTTACCACGGAAGAAATCCAGAGCGCTTTACGGGAAAAATGTAAAGCAATGTAATATTGCCCCGATTCTGATGGGTTCCGGTATCCATGTACAGGGCTTCAATGTCCTTTTGCAGGTTATTGATAAGTATTTCCCGTCCCCGAAGGAGCTTGAGGCTATCGGTGTGGATGCTTCCACCGGAGAGCATTTTACTGCGCACTATAATGACGAAGCAACCATCAGCGGAAGAGTATGGAAGACCATTGCAGATCCCTTCCTTGGAAAATACTCCTTATTTAAGATTTTGTACCGTGTCTTAAAGGCAAACTCCGAGGTTTTACTAAATGTCAATAAAGAGGCCACAGAGAAAAATCAGTAAGCTCTATGTTTTAAGAGGAAACACCCCGATTGAAGTTCCGGAATTAAAGAGCGGAGACTTGGGAGCCGTTGCAAAACTGAGTATTACCGAGACAGGAGACAGTATTGCAGTTCGCAATGCACCGATTATTTATCATGCACCGAAGCTTTCCACTCCCTATACCTATATGACTTATACCGCAGAGAATAAGGCGGATGAAGATAAGCTCTCCACAGCTCTTCAGAGGATGATGGAAGAGGATCGCACCCTTAAGGTAAAGGCGGATCCGGAAAAACAGACAAAAGCTTACTATACGGCATCGGAGAGCAGCAGTTGGAAGTTCTCGCCTCCCGCTTAAAAGACCGCTACAATGTTTCTCTTATCTTAACTAAGCCGAAGTTTGCTTATAGAGAGACGATTAAGAAGACCGCCAAGGTACAGGGTAAGTATAAGAAGCAGTCCGGCGGACACGGCCAGTACGGTGATGTAGTGATGGAATTCTCTCCGAGCTTCGACTATGATCAGGCGTATACCTTTAAGGGAGCAGGTTTTTGGCGGAGCAGTTCGAAGAACTATTTCCGGCTGTAGAAAAAGGGAATCCAGGAATCACAAAAAGGGCCCCTTGGCAGGGTTATCCGGTTGTTGGCGTACAGGCTGTTCTCTTAGACGGATCCCTACCACCCGGTAGACTCCTCCGAGCAAGCCTTTAAGACTGCGGCTTCCATGGCCTTTAAGGACGGTTTTATGCAGGCAAATCCTGTTCTTCTGAGCCGATTGCCCGCCTTACGGTAAATGTACCCGACAGCTACACGGGAGACATCATGGGCGACTTAACGAAGAGAAGAGGAAGAATTTCTCGGTATGAATGCCGTACACGGCGGAAAGCAGCTCATTGAAGCGGAGCTTCCGATGAGTAATCTTTACCTCTATAACACGGATCTTCGCTCCATGACAGGCGGTTCAGGTTCCTTCTCCTTTGAATTTGACCGCTATGAGCAGGCGCCCGGTGATATCCAGAACATCGTAATTGCCGAAGCGAAGGATAGAGCGGCGACAGAAGAATAAATAAGAAGATAAGAAATGAGAATCGAGTAGGAGGCGGTGACTAACCGCCGTCCTCTCACAGCACTGTACGTACTACCGGGCGGATTCGGGACTTTAACCCGTTAGAAACGTGCGCCGCTAGGGCTCGCTATGAAAAAAACCTGCCAGCCTGAGAGCTGGCAGATTTTTTTGGGGCAGACAGATTATTTACCATTTACTTTAATCCTAAGCTTGCAGAAAAAAACACATATACGAGATTAATAAACTGGTTGAAAAAAACCCACAATTTAAAAAAACCTCACAGGCTAAAAGGTCTGAGTTTGGTGACTGTTCAAAGTATGTAACTTTTATACCTACAGATAAAAAAAGGAAACAAAGAAGACAGGGAAAAATTAAAGTTAAAAATAAATGAAGAGGCGATAGAAAAAGCAAAAAAATCTTGCAGGATATAATCTAATTGCAACGTCAGAGCTGTCAATGACTTCAAAAGAAATATATGATACATACCATAATCTCTGGCGAATCGAGGAGTCATTCAGGGCAATGAAATCAAAGCTTGACGCCAGACCTGTATACCTCCAAAAATAAGACTCAATTATCGGTCATTTCCTGATATGTTACCTTGCTGTTCTTCTTTCCCGAATGCTGCAAATTTACATCTTAGAAGATAAATATGGAATTGAAGAAATATTTAACTTTATAAGGGGTTTTAAGGTAGCAAAGATCTCAGATTATAAATACATAAACCTTACATGTAGTTCAGACTTTATAAAGAAACTAGCTATAAATACAAAACTTCCATTGACATTGTATTTTCTTAATAATGAAGATATAAATAAAATGCTAAGCTATAGGTTCTAATCTTTTGGCTTAGCACTATTTTTTTAATCTCAACTCCAAAAAGGCAGGTAATATACATGTCAAATAGAAAAAAACAGGAGTAGAATGTAATGGTTTGAGATCAATATTTAGTGATATTATTATTTTTAATATAATCAGAGTGGAGGAATTGTATGGATACGGTACTTAGACTGACTAATGTGAATAAAAGCTTTGGAGAGCATCATGTTCTCCATGATGTGAGCTTTAAGGCAGGCAGGGGAGAGCTTATCGGCTACATAGGGCCAAACGGAAGTGGCAAGTCCACAACTGTTAAGCTGATGCTTGGAATCCTTGGTGGATACACAGGTACAATTGAGGTCTTTGGTAAGAATATAGAAGAAGATCTGGTAAGCTACAAGAGGAAGATAGGTTATGTTCCAGAGATTCTATCCCTCTATGAGAGCCTTACAGGGGAAGAATATATCTCTTTCTTATCCTCTGTCTATGAACTAAGCAACTGGAGAGGTAGGATGGAGGAGCTTGCGGAGATATTTCAGATAAATGATGCGCTCACCACTCGTATCTCTGGTTATTCAAAGGGTATGAAGCAAAAAATAGCCATCATAGGAAGCCTTATACATAACCCTGACATCCTCTTCCTTGATGAACCGCTTAACGGTATGGATACTAATAGCGTGGCTGTGTTTAAGGAGGTGCTTAAGACACTTACCAAACAGGGGAAGACCATATTTTATTCCTCTCATATTATGGAAGTGGTGGAACAGATGAGCAGTAGGGTTATCCTTCTTAAGGACGGAGCAGTCATAGCAGATTCTACGGTTGAAGAGCTGAAAAACAACAGCAGGGGCAGTAGTATGGAGGAGATTTTCAATGACCTTACAGGCTTTACAAAGGGACACGACCTTGCAGCTAAGTTTGTAGACACACTGACCGGAGGTGAGACTATTGAAGATGAAAAATAGCGAACCCTTTGTGCTTAAGGTAGTTGATAAATGTGTAAAGCCATTTTTAAGTAAAGACTTAAACTATGGTCAGATTAGGGAGATGCTTAGGCTAAAGCTAATTATGGATAGCAGAAGGGTTTCCCCTGCTCTGCAAAATAATGGGAAGAAGATAGGGAAAGAGCCGAAAAGATCTATGATTTTAACCTGCCTAGTTTATATGGGGTTAGGAATTTTTATCGCTTCTATGCAGGTGATGCCAAATATGTTTGGAGCTAATACAATCAGCTTTGCCATGCTTATATTCATGTTATTTTCCGTCTATATCAGTGAATATTCAGCTGTACTCTTAGACACTACAGAAAAGTCATTTTACGGAGCACTGCCGATTGGGAAAAATGAGATAAGTACTGCAAAAAACATTCATATAGCCTATTATATAGGAACTATAGCAGCTGCTATGATGCTGCCATCTATAGTTGTCGGCTTTATTTCTAAGGGAATCCTATACGGCTTTGCGTTCACTCTGGTATCGATTGTGATTGTTGTCGTTTGCCTCCACCTTGCAGGAGTTATTTACTACCTCCTTCTCAAGGTATTTTCCGGAGAGAAGCTAAAGGACATATTAAGCGGCTTTCAGATATTTATGACAATAGCGATAATACTCTCGTATCAGATTGTGCCAAGAGTCGTAAGCATAGCAGGCTTCTCAAAGGGGGAACTTACATTTTCGCCATTTTATTTTTTTCTGCCATCAGCTTGGTTCTCAGCTATACTGGAGAGTTTATTTGGTGCGGGTGGAGCATGGTATATATATGTACTGGCAGGAATCACAGTGCCTGCTGTCATCTTGCTTGAAGTAATATACAGGAAAAAGGCTATGCCGGAGTTTGAAGGAGAACTTGACAAGCTTACGGAAACAGCCAAGGAAAATAAAACACTTTCAGCATTTTCAAATCTTATGTGTAAGCTCCTCTCAAAGGATGAGCAGGAAAATGCCTTTATGAAGCTTGTGCTGATACAGGTGTCAAGAAACAGGGATATGAAGCTTAAGCTCTATCCACAGCTTGCCAATGTATTTATTCTGCCTATAATAATGGTTCTGCCACAGATTACAGGTGAAAAAGGACTTACAGGCTTTATAGAAAATCTCAGAGAAGGAAGATGGGGGCTGGCTCTGCTTTATTTTACAGGGCTTACTTCCGCAGCCATCTATGGGATAATAACTCAGACTGAGAATAAAGAGAGCATAATGTTCTATCAGATTCTTCCAATTGAGAATCTAAGTAAATGTATAAGGGCAGGAGTTAAGGTAGTATTGTTTCGCTATCTGACGCCTATCTTTGTGGCTCTGTCAGCTCTGCTTTTTGCGGTTTATGGAATTGCTATCCTACCCGACATAGTCATTGCCTACTTGTCGTTTATATTTGTAACAAGTCTTATGATAAGAGTAGGTACTTGGGAGCTTCCATTTTCTTCGGAATTCAATCCTGCAAATGTAGGACGGGGATTACTGTTGTTATTTATGAGTTTATTCATACTTGCCTTATTTGGATGGACGCATATATTTTGGCTTAAAACCCTAGAGTTACAGCTAATAGGTATAGTGGTGATGATACTGGCTAACCTCGTATTATGGAAGTTCTTTATGAATAAGAAATACATTATAGCCAGAGGATAAGAAACATTTTTCTTAAAGGTTAAGAAAAATGAAGAGCTAAGTGACTTATGACGTATAAAAAGCTTGTAGGAAGAGTATTGATAGAGCATATAAAAGTAGTATAAAAAGTGGCTGCCACTCTAAGAAGTGTTTATTCTTAGGGTGACAGCCTTTTCTAGTCTCTAAGTTGCGGGAGGTTAATCTTATTTGTAATCTGCTAATTTTTATACAATTAACAGTAGATTCGTAAATGGTAAATAACCCGTCATCTTTTTTTCTCCATAAAAATTGAGATAATCGTGTAAAGTGTGAAAAGTTGAACGCACTTTTTCCACTTTTGCACTTTTACACTATCTCAGGGAGGAATTCAAGATGAACACAAAACTTGCTACAAGCAGGATGCGAACAGGACAATGGGCTGACATTATTAAAGATTGTAGGAGAGTGGTCTAAAAAGTAGATGACTATTGTGCACAGCATGGTCTCTCCAGAAATGCCTCACTTCTACCGGCTTCAAAAGGTAAAGGAAGCCGCCCTTACGCAGAGTGGATTTGTGGAAGTACGGCAACAAGTGTGGTTCACAAATTCTAAACTAATTGACCACATTTTTAATTTAATTTTGAATGCATTTTAAAATTCAAATGGATTCAGATGTATTTTTCTATAAGTTTACGTGCTTTTCCATATTGTTTTTATTCTTTTAAAAATATCCAAATGAATTTCGTGGGTAAAAATTTTCCATTAAAAATTTCATAGCTATCATCAAAAATCTTTTTATGCTTTTTTTAGCACCCATATCTGCCATTATGTATATGATATAAATCCCTTTGTAAAATCTCTTTGGTAACCAAAGGATCACCTGCTGAATAGGAAATTATCTGGCTGAAACCAAGATATAGTTCGTCCTTTACAGAATAACTTTGATAAATTATTTTTACATCTTCGTCCTCTTTCAGGATTATAAAATGATTGCCTGTAGATAAGAGTTTCCCAAGCAATGATGACATTTTATTTATACACATTATTGCAGTATTTGGGTCATTTGTGCCAGGGCTTAGGGCCATATTAGCGATTTCGGTTAAGTATATAATTCCACGGTGATAATCTTCTTCTATATTGTAAGCATTTATTATAAACAATTGACTTAATTTTTCTTTTAATTCTTTTTATCATTATCATCTAACTTGCATTGGAATATATTTAATTCTACGCTTTCTCCTTTGGTTGTGTATTCACCAATTCTCTTGTTTATAACAAATTCTGCTTTTTATGCCATTAAGCTTTTTAAAAATATCATCTGATTTTTATTTCAAATAAATAACCTGAGCTCTCAGCTACAATTGATAACTTTGTAGATTCGTCGCCTTCTTCATAATGCTTAGCTTTTTTTCTTAGTTCTACCTCTTTATCAATAAGTTTCTCGCAATTATTAAAAAAACATTTTCTATAATATTTGATACTTGTAGATTATCAAGAACCTGTCTTGAGAAAGCGATAAAACTTAGCATCGCAATTATGGAATAAGCAATTCCAGAAACTTCCAGCGACAACATGTTGGTCTGGAGCAATATCTTGCAATAATAGGATACTGATTACTGAATAGAAAAACCACTGACAAATATACCATATAAAACCAAGAACTCCGGTCCTATCTATGAAAACTCTGAAGCATCCTAGGGTGATATGCTACTGCTATATTTATTAAGTACAGTGACAATAATTGTAAAACTAAAAGTACTTATAGTCAAAAATATTCCAGATAAATTAGAAAGGAAATCTACCGAAACTTCAACCGACAACAATAGTTGTTTGGGAATATAAGATTTAATTGCAATATATTGATGATCAAAAATCCAGGTAACTAAAAAGAAGCGCCACTGTTAAAATTAAAAATCTTGACATCCTTAAATAATTTTTATGATTAAAAAAACCACAATTTAATTTTTGATAACATACATCAATCCTCTTGTTTAAATATTTTAATTATCGGACTATATTATCATATAATTGATCTTTATCCAATCTGAAATGGTATATTCATCTTTTTGTAATTGAAAAATCCTTTATGATTTTTCTTGCTTATTTTTCCCTAATCTATCTTCGATTAATCTCTAAAAGCAACTACTCAATTACGCCCAATTATATAATATTCAAAAATAATCTATGAGAAAAATATGGTGAAATAGACTAAGTACAGAAATCCGATATGAGGCGTACGCGAGTCACGCCACAATGACGTATATTCGAAACGAGTATATTTGACCGTTTCATCTTCGGTTTACTATTACCTAAGTATATTTGAAAAATTATTACATAATTTTTCAATCCCATTTAGCGATACAACAAACGGCATGCCTTGAGAAGACAGGGTATGCCGTTAATCTTTACTTTTTATCTTGAGTGCCTTATTATCTTTACTTTTATCGTT